>Ga0210057_1004426_pt1 | contig 18708 bp, 19 predicted proteins | sample CryGeyCG2114_010_2_FD_183968 | JGI IMG/M metagenome (GOLD analysis project Ga0210057, IMG submission 183968) | Groundwater microbial communities from aquifer - Crystal Geyser CG10_big_fil_rev_8/21/14_0.10 (SPAdes) (version 2) | ecosystem: Environmental > Aquatic > Deep subsurface > Groundwater ...
GATAAAAACTCCTCCAAACCGTTGCGGAGTTTGTAGCTTAGTTCTCTAATCTTGTCGGTTATAAATAATGACTTAACAAACGCAGAACCGAATATTAATTTGATGATGTAAATAAGCGCGATGGCGCCGCCGAGAAATACAAGACCGAAAGTGAAATTTTTTAAATAGACGAAGAAAAATTTGTAGCTCTCTCCAAAGAAATAACCGACAAACAAAGTCACCGCCACCCACCCGACGGAACCCAGAAGGTTATAGAGAGAGAATTTTTTGAAATTATACTTAAGCGAACCGGCCATTATAAGCGTTGCTATGGTCAGAGAAAAAGTAAATTTAGTGACAATTATCGCCCGTCCGCTGTATTTGTTGAAATAACTTTCTACTTTCTCAATTATCTTCCTGCTTTTTTCGTCTTTCCTTCCCCACTTGTCTATCGGCTTCGCTCCGGCAAAATACCCAACGGTGTACCAGATATAGCCGTTTATCGTATAAGCAAGGATGAAAAGCAGAAATGTCGGCAATAACTTGATAGTATCGATTGAAACCAAAAATCCTCCGAGAACCATCGTATTCAAGCCCTCTACCATCGCCCCGAGAAAGAGAAAAAGATATTTGTAGGCAATAAGAGCGGGAAATGCTGTCTCAATAAATTGTAGTAGTCCGTCCAATCTAGACCTACAACCTACAACCTACAACCTACAACCTACAACTCTTTGTTGTTGGTAGTTGGTTGTTGGTAGTTGGTTACTTGAACTTCTCAAGAACCTTAAAATCATCTATGAGTTCCTGCTTTCTACTACTATTATATACCGCAACCGCCGGATGATAAAGAGGAGTTATCTTGATTGAGCCATGGCCGGTCTTCACGTCAAAAGTCCTGCCATGCATTTTACTTATAGCCAGTATCTGTGAATCAAGGCCAAATCTTCTCATTATATAATCCATCGAGAACCGCCCCAGCGTGGCTATGACTTGGGGCTGGATTATATCTATCTGCCTGTCCAAAAACGGGGCGTAAATTTTGATTTCCTTCGGCAGGGGGTCTCTGTTAGAAGGTGGCCGGTCTTTAACGATGTTTGTAACATAAACATCTTTTCTGTCTATACCAGCTGACGCAAGCAGCTCATCAAGTATCCTGCCGGATGCCCCACAGAAAGGCCGACCGGTGGCCGCCTCATTCTTCCCGGGCGCTTCGCCGATGAACATAATTTTAGCATAACGACTTCCTTCGCCGATAACCGGGAAGGCGTTGTTATTTATTCTTTCTTGATAAAGAGACGAGTCCTTGAGTTCCAAGACCTCTTCTTTTATCTTCCTTAACTGTCGTGTTCTATTGTTTTGAGTGGTCATGAGACCTATATATAATACAAAAACTTCTAAAAACATGGCAAGGTGTCCTCATTTTCCGCAATTGCGGAAAATGAGGACACCTCTTTTAAAATCAAATAAAAAATTAAAGGGGGGCGACCTGTTGGTCGCCCCCGCCGTTATGGCTGGACTACGCCGTTGTCGGCTGTGCCTGCGCCCTGCGGATCAGGGCGTTGAGCAGAACGGACGGACGCGATTGCTGCCGATACGGCCGCGGATTGGTGTAGCACTGCTTCCGCGACGGGTGGCCGGCCTTACCGTGGCCCCCGCCGGAGAGATGACCAATCCCATTGGTCTTGGCCCCCTCGCGACGCTTCGTCCGCGACATACCGAGCTTGCGCCGGAACTCACGCCGATTGATGTTCATCTCTACCTCCCTTTCACCAGAGCAGCCTTGTTCTTGAGGCCGCCGGCCTTCTTGTCGGAACTCGCCGACGGCTTGCCGGTGCCGGCAACGGCGACACCGCGTACGGTACCCGCCATATCCCGGGCAATCTGCCTGTTGTGCTTCTTGCGAAGCCGCTTCAGGCGGCGGTGGTCGCCATGCTCGCCGGGTGGCGGCGGACACTGGCTCGGACCGTGCGGACGGCTCGAGTTTGTCTTGTGGTCTCCACGAAAACGACACGGAACCAGCATGCTGTCTACCTCCTTGTTGTCATGTCCTTAATACTATCATAGTTAGTTGATATTGTCAATAGTGCCAACGAAAGCCAGAACACGAATCTCCCCTGTTGAAGAGTCAAGAGAAAATGGTCGAAAAGACCGACGAATAAAACGGACGCCACAACCAAAAGAACACCCCGCGTATGACCGACATTGAATGTCGGTCTGTGGATAACTTTCTTAACAAACTCGTATATCAGCCCCCCGATAAACAGCAAGGACAGAATAAAACCGATAATGCCTATCTCCGAATATATGAGCAAATAGATATTGTGTACCGGCTGATACATATAACTTGGCAGGTTGGGGTTTTGCTCCATCAGCCAGCCGGTAAAGTCCCCTAATCCGATGCCGAACAAACTGATGCCGCCGCCAAGCGATTCTTTGTTATAAAAAACCCTCAACTGCACCGCCTCCTCTTCCGACGACAAAGTCATTCTGCTCTGAACTTCCGGCCAATAGAAAGATGCGAATACGACTGTAGCAATAACGGTAACTAAAAATATAGGCAAAACTTTTTTCTTAAAAAAGTTCCCAAACAAATACTCCTCTCTAAATCTTTTGACAAAATTCATCAAAAATCCGCGGACAAAGAAGTTCGCGAAAAAAAGAAAAATAATAGTCCGTGAGAAGGACATAAATAAACCAATCATCATCACAAAGTGGCCGAAATGAATCAAAACCTTATTAGGTCTTGCATAAAAAACTACAAAGTAGAAAGCAACTATTGCCAAGAATAGATACGCCGCCAGAACATTTGGATGAGGAGCAGTGCCGTAAGCCCTGATAACCTTATCCCCAACGGAAGTATAAAAGGAAGCAATCCCCGTCATGTGGGGACCAAGAACACTCTCGCCCAGCCACCTTAACCCCAAATCGCCTTGCTTCCAAAATTGACCTATGGCAATAAACGCCTGAAAAACACCGCCGATTATTAAAGCATAAAGCGCTCCGACAAAACCAAATCTCCGTATCGCATACATTTTTAGATAAAAATAAAGCAACGCAAATTCAACCAACTTCAGCCACAAAAACGCACCGACGTAAAAGTCCGAGGAATTTTTAACGGAAACAGCCGCCACCATCAAAAACAAAACCAGATAAAAATCCGGGTTTAGAAATCTAAAAATTGAGAAATTTAGAAATTTTTTGTGATTTGTGTTTTGCCATGCCCCGTACCGTGCTTTGCTCTGGTACTGGGGTGATTTATTTGTGATTTGTGTTTTGTGATTTGTGTTTTGAGTGGCTAGAATACGATTAAACCCCCAGAAAATAAATAAAGACAGAAGAATCAAATCAGTAAAGTACAGCGACACGCTCTGCCACTCATTAAAATACCACCCGGGGGAATATAAAATTTTCCGCGTCTGGAGCGGAATCGCAAAAAAGAGGAAATAAAATAAAAATTGTTCTAATTTAGACGACATCAATAAAATCAAAATCACACTACGGGGCAAGCAACACATAGACAATTCCGGCCAGAAACAGTCCGGCCATTGAATACAAAAACCACTTCGGGATGGATAAATTATACTCCGGCTTCCTGTCCCCTTTTGTTTTGGCCGCCATGTACATAAATATCAGAACAAGCAGTATAAGGCCAATTGCTAAAGAGCCGGCCAAACTTATCACGTCTATGAACGTTCTCAAGCCGATGAAGAATAATAGAAGTGGCGGCAAAATCACAAATAGCCACGCCCAGCCCTTTTTAAGGCCGTAGTCCCACCTGAAAACCTCATCCAAGGCAGAACCAAGCATAAGAAACGATGTCCCCACCGCGAGAACTCCGAATATTGAACCCAGGACAACTATTTTCCCCCCCAGAAAATCAAACAGTCCGGTTATGGCATCAGGAGAAGTGATATCACCGGAAACGCCGACGACCGTAAAGGCGAATATTGTATACAATGTCCCGACCATTAAGACAGCCCACAGAATGGATTTTTTTAATTTTGATTCCGCTCCGCGCAGTATTTCTCTCTGAATGGGAATAGAGGACATTCCGGCAAACGCGAAAAGCAGAACGCCGTAAGGCAGAAACCAGAACTCCAAATTAAAATTCTTAAGATTATTAAAATCGACGCTGTTAAATCCGAACCCGAAAACCAGTAAAACGATAAAAATAAAAAGAAGGGTCAGAATGAATTCAACGACCGACACACGCTTTAAATCCGTTAGAAGCAGAAACGAAAGAATGAGCGCGAAGAAATAACTGTAAGCGGTATTGGACAAATAAAAGAACGGGGACAAAACATTGCTCAAGAAGTCACCCGAAATAATTATGTACGCCAGCATCGCCCCATAAATGCTCAAAACAGTCGCCAGGAACATTACTTTTTTCCAAACGGGACCGAGATACAGATCGGTATAACCGACTATCTGATGCCGTTTTTCAGTTCGCAGAACGACCTCCCCGAACATTGTGTTAACAACAAGCGTCAAAAAACCGGTCAGTAATAGAAATAAAAAACCGACCCCAAAGCCGGCCTTGGCGAAAGAGAAAGGTACGCCAAACACCCCCACTCCGACCATGGTTCCCACCATCGCGGCAACAGAATAATAAAAGCTCTTGGTCTCTTTAAACACCCAATGTTATGCTAATCTACAAATCTAATGCTAATCTACAAATCGCGAATATTCGCAATTCGCATCATTCGCATGAAATTCGCATATTGGCATCGCGGTTTATTCTTCTTCCGGCTTATATATTGCGCCGAATGTTTTTCTCATTTTTTGTTCAACAAACCAAACAACATAAAGCACGGCATAGATAAAAGCCGTTATGACAATCGCCTCCCTGAAAAGACCGACGCCAACGGTAACACCGACAGCCGCAATGGCCCACAAGCTAGCCGCGGTAGTCGTGCCCTCTACTCTTGAGCCCTGTTTTAGAATAGCGCCGGCGCCTATGAAACCAATACCGACGATAATATTAGAGATTATTCTTGAGGGGTCGTAGCCGACCGTGCCGATATATTCTTTGAACGCGTCAACAGATATAGAAGTGAACAAAGCCGAAGCAAGACAGACCAAAGCGTGAGTCCTTATCCCCGCAACCTTTCGGGCAAGCTCTCTCTCAAAACCCACAACCGCGCCGAGCAGAGCCGCCACGGCAACTTTGATGATGATGATGGCCTCGAACATAAAATCAGAATAGAATATTAAATTTTTAAAAACAACATTAATGGTTGATAAACAAAGCCGCCTTGTCAGGCGGCGGCCGGAATACCGGCGTTTCGTTTTTGGACAGGACCGTAAGAAAATGAAGAAACAGGCAAAGCGTGGCAAAGGCCAAGATGATCTTCCATTAACTCATTCTTTATCCTTTCTCCACAGCTGCATCGCGCACAACAAGGCGCAACTATTGACAGCCCAACAAACTTAAAGCCATGGAAACCCGTAGCACAATCACAATCACACACATGGCTACATCCCCTTTTGCTTATGGCATCCTCCTTTTCCTTTGCAGCTTAAAACAAACAAAGCCGACTTACAGTGTACTCTATCTTAAAGATAAAGTCAATACTTTTTAAAACACTAACGTCATACCAACAAACTCAAGCTTGTTGGTATGACGTTAGTGTGGACTAGTATTTTTTACGAAATGTTGACAGAAATCTCACTAAATGTTATAAATAAAAGGCGAACTGAAAGGAGGACAGTCCCTTGAAAAGAGTAGTCAAAGTCACCTACGCTTGTGAAATTTGTGACCATAAGTACGATACTCCACAAGGAGCCCTAGAATGCGAGAGAACAGGAATTGCCATTCCAGAATTCAAGCGATTTGAAGTAGTAGAGCTTATCAACTTGAGGCCCGGCGAGACCCTAAGAATGGAATCCGGATTCGAATTTCCTTTTCAGCCGGGACTGAAAGCCGTAATACATGAAAACGCTAACGAGAGTACTAACCCCCACTTGTTGCCTAGTAAATACAGTTTGTGGTTTTCAACGCTTAAAGAACGCCAATTTGGCTCGAGCGTGCCGCGAGAATTTTTGAAAAAAGTTCGAGTAAAGAGTTGGCCGACCTGTCCTTTGTGCAAATCTCCCACCGGTCCTGTTCAAATAGAGACCCCTTACGATTATCTTTATTATTCACCTTTTCTTCCGTCTCTAAGAAGAGTTACAGCGCGAATGTGCGCAAAGTGCAATGTGAAATTCTTTACGGATGATCAGTCCAAGAAAGTAGAATCGCTAATGAAAAAAGAACTGAAGACCAAGGTCAAATGGCCAATTGCCGATACCAAAAAACTCGTAAAAGAATGCGCTTTTGAATATTAATTCAGCCCGGCCCGCGTTAGCGGGTCTTTTTTAACCTCGAAAACCCGGAAAAGATGAAGAAACGGAAAGAGAATTTCCATATTCCCATATTATGATATATGGGAGTGGAATCAGGAAACGGGACAACCGGCTGTCTCGTTTATCAGAAATGAGAAAGAAGCGAAAAAGGAAACGCCAACGCCAAGGAGCAAGATATTTGCCTAATTTCACCGATTAAATCAGAGTATCCAGGGAGCGAGACCGTCGGGTAATTTTTAGCAACTGAAATTCTTTAGCACAAATTCAAGAGCAATTTGGATATTGTTCAGGTAAGCAGAGATTATACAAAATTATCATATGATAATTTTGTATAATCTTCCAAAAATTTAGCCGGAAAACTCCGCCTTTGGCGGGGGCAAACGGATGCTAAATTTTTGTCTGAACAATGACAAATTGCTGAAGAATTTGTTAAAGAATTTCAATGTTAAAAATTACCCGACGGTCTCGTGACCATAGCACAGAGCAACTGAAAACGAGGTGAAGTTGAGCTCCTACCGCAATGCCGCTTTCAATACTTCCTCCATCGTCTTTACGAACTCGAATTTCATATCTTTTTTAACGCTCTTGGGGATGTCCTCCATATCTTTCTTGTTCTCAAACGGCAGTAAGGCCGTTTTAAGTCCGGCTCTGTGGGCAGCCAGAACTTTTTCTTTGACTCCGCCTATTTCCAGCACCTTGCCCCTCAAAGTTACCTCGCCGGTCATGCAGACCTCTTTTCTTACATACTTTTGCAAAAGCATAGACACCAGCGCGGTCGTTATGGCGATACCCGCCGACGGTCCGTCTTTCTTGATGGCGCCGGACGGCACATGTATGTGAATATCTGTTTTGACCAAGTCCTCTTTGATGTTGCGCTTTGCTGCATAAGCCCTCGCGAAACTCAAAGCCGCTTGAGCGGACTCTTTCATCACCGAACCCAGCTGTCCAGTCAGAATCAATCGGCCCTTACCCGGAACTCGCGCTACTTCAATGGAAAACACTTCTCCCCCGACGGGAGTCCAACCAAGACCAGTGACTACTCCCACTTCGTCCTTTTTCTCCGCGACCTGATGAGTATATTTGATCGGACCGAGATATTTATGAATATTCTCTTTACCAACGACAACCTGTTTGTTGCCTGCCTGCCGGCGAGGCAGGGACTGGAGCTCCACTATTTTCCTGGTCACCTTTCTGATTATGGAGGCAAGCTGTCTTTCAAGATCTCTGACTCCGGCTTCGCGAGTGTGTTTCCTAATGACATCAAAAAGAGCCGAGTCGGTTATGTCAAGCGCGCGATTCTTGAGGCCATGTTCTTCATATAACCGAGGTAAAAGAAAATTTCTAGCAATGTGAAATTTCTCTTCTTCCGAGTAGCCGGGGAATTCTATTATCTCAAGACGATCCCTCAAAGCGGGTGGAACAGTATCTAAGACATTCGCCGTAGCAATGAAGAAAACGTCCGACAAATCAAACGGCACTTCGAGATAGTGGTCGGAAAACGAGTGATTCTGTTGGGGGTCAAGTGCCTCAAGCAAAGCCGCCGACGGGTCGCCTCTGAAATCCATGCCTATCTTGTCTATTTCGTCCAGCATAAAGACAGGGTTTCTCGATTTGGCGTTATTAACACCCTGAATTATGCGACCGGGCATAGCGCCGACATAAGTTCTGCGGTGACCTCGAATCTCGGCTTCATCCCTTAACCCGCCAAGCGACATACGGACGAACTTCCTGCCCAAGGCCTTGGCGATTGATTGGCCGACCGATGTTTTGCCTGTCCCAGGAGGACCGACTAAGCACAATATGGGACCCTTAAGTTTGCCAACTTGCTTTTGAACCGCCAGATACTCAATTATTCTTTCTTTGACTTTTTCTAAACCATAATGGTCGGCGTTGAGAATTTTCTCCGCTTCCTTAAGGTCAATTTTTTCTTTCGTTCTCTTGGACCAAGGCAAGTCAACCATCAAGTCAAGATAGGTGCGAAGATACGAGACCTCTGGATTGAACGGCGGCATTTTACCGAGGCGGTTAAGTTCTTTGCTTGCTTTTTCTTCAACTTCTTTGGGCATTCCGGCGGCGGCTATCTTGTGTTTTATCGTTTCCATTTCGCCTTTTTCGTCGTCAACGCCCAATTCTTTCTCTATGCTTTTGAGTTGTTCACGAAGGAACAGTTCCTTCTGCATCTTGCCCAGTTGCTTTTTGGTTTCCTTGGCGACCTTGTGCTCTGCTTCCAATAGTTCCGACTCTCTGGCCAGATACGCGTTCAGTTGACGCAGAGCGTCTGTCGCGCTTTCCATTTCAAGGACATTTTGCTGGTCTTCTATTTCTAAACCGGAATTAACCGTCATTAAACTTATAATATGCTCGGTGTCTTTGATCTGCGACATCATATATATTATTTCCGGAAGGATCGTGGGAAACGCCCTCACTTCCGATATCATGCGGAATTGTTCTATGGCTTTCCGCATAAGAGCTTTTTCTTCCAAACTGTCCCTGACTATCAATGAGAACGGAGCGGCTTTGACTCTGAAAAACGGGTCTTCGTTGGTGATTTCCGTTATCCTCGCCCTGACCAAACCCTCAACGTCAACTTTGTAAGAACCATCCGGCAATTTAAGAACAGAAATTATCCTCCCGATAACGCCGGTGGTGAAAATGTCTTTTTTATCTACATTATCTTCAATGCTTCTCTGGGTGGCGAAAAACACCAACCGATCGGTGGAATGAGCGTATTCCAAAGCGCCGACCGATTTGGGCCGCTGGACGATAAGTGGAATAACCGCCTTGGGAAATAAGACGGTGTTTTTAAGAGCTATAAGAGGAAGCTCTTCGGGAATGAGGATATTGTTGATTTTGAAGTCGCTCATTTAATTTGGATCCTAGCAGATTTTAAGGTGGAAATCAATATCGTAGCAGAAATTTAAAATGTAAATATCAAAATGGAAAATGACAATTCAAAATGTAAAATAATCATAAATCAGAAAATTTTAAATTTTACACTGTCATTTTACACTTTGATTTTTTAATTTTGATTTTTAGTAATACCAATCTTCTCTTGGCGGAGCATCTTTAATGAGTTCAAACGCCTCCTCGGCGGAGTCAACTATTTTATAAATATCCATGTCCTCTTTATCTATGGTCTGATATTTTTCGTAAAAATGTTCTCTCAAAAGTTTATCTATCGGCTCCCAAAAATCTTTCCCAAGCAAAACAACGGGGATTTTGTCTGATATTTTTTTGGTCTGAATCAATGTTATTAACTCAAAAACCTCATCCAGCGTACCAAGACCGCCGGGGAAAAATACATACGCTCTAGCGGCAAATGAAAGCATGACTTTTCTGACAAAGAAATAGTGGAAAGCAGTACTCTCTTGGACGTAAGGATTTATCCTCTGTTCCATATCAAGTTGTATATTGATTCCAATGGACTTGCCGTTGCCTTCAACGGCGCCGCGATTCCCCGCTTCCATAATACCGGGGCCTCCGCCGGTAACTACCGCAAAGCCCCCTTCGGCCGCCATCTTCCCTAACTTGCGCGCTTCCTCGTACCATTTATCGCCTTCGGGGGTTCTGGCAGAACCGAAAAACGAAACGGTCTTTTTGAAATCGGCCAAGAACTGCCAACCGTCCACAAATTCGGAAAGTATTCTAAAAACCCGCCAATGCAACGACTTTCTAAAGTCCTCTCCGGGTTTAGGTTTTTCCGCCGGCAGTTTGGATGCCGGTAAATTCATTTGTCCTTTTTTATCGTTTGTCATAATGATTTTAATTATACCACCAAGAATTAAAATCTAAAGGGGACAAAGTCGCTCGCAACACCTATCGCAATTTTAATCACGTTCCTCGCCTTCAAAAACTCATTTCAAGATAGGGCAGATTTTATTATCTAAAATCACAGGTAACCCTCACTTGCCTCCTCGCTACGCTCGGCGTTCGACCTATGATTTCAGATAAAACCTGCCCCACTCTCATAAGTTTTCTTGGCTCGTCAAGTGATAAAATTACGACAGGTGTTGCTCGCTTAGGGTATACCTTTACTTTACAGAACAGCGATGATAATTTTAAATTATGGAAGAATTGAAACTAATTAAGTCAATAACTCCCGATGAGGTTTTTGAAAGTTGGCGGAAGATGGAAGAAAATATTGAACACTGGAAACCGTTTTGGGAAGCAAGGGGGCACAAGTCGTGGGAAGAGTGGAGAAAAAAGACCCACGCATCATTACTATCGCAGGAATTGAAATGGGGGCTCTACGAAGTTCCCGAACCGCTTTTGACTATTCCTGAATGGCGGGGAGGTATGTTCCACGGTTGGAGCAAGTGGTTTTATAATTCTTTTGAGGAAAAACCGCCGCGACTCAAAAATCTCCTCACCCATCCGGGAGTTCACAATCATTGGTACATTCGCGAGATCGCGAATAATTTCAAAGACCTCGAAACGACGCTAACTGCCACCCGCCTGCCTGCGCAGGCAGGTCTGCCCAACGGAAACATTTGCATAGCCGAAGGAATGCACCGCGCCTGCGCAATAGCAATGATGGCTCATGACAATAAAATCCTCGCCACAAAAGTCCTCGTAATGCTAGCCGACTGGCCTGACAACAACCCTCCCCATCTTGGTAGTTGGGAGAAATAAAACTACAACTACTTTACAAAATTACAACAAAGATTATAATTTAGGAAAGTTGCCTAGAAAGTTGCCTAGGAGGTCATCAGTAGTGAATAACAAAGCCATCGTTGCAGAAGCAGTAAGAAGGGCACAGGAAGTTGCCAAGAGAGACGGGCTTATTCCTGGAAAAAACGTCGCCCACCCCAGTGATCCGCTTGTTTATGAACTGATTTCTGTTGATGACGACAGAGCAACCGTGGGATTGACAGCCAAAGATAGTCCCACAGGAAAAGGGATTAGAAAACAGTTCCCACTGAAAGAGATTTTCAATCCCTACACAGCAAAAAAATTGTTAAATACAGTTATAGAAGAAGAGGCCAATAAAACAGCACCTCCCGGTTGTGGAGTAATTGTCACAGAACTGTAATCGCCGACCTGGTCGGCTTTTTTTACGAACTTCGTCGACTAACACCCAACTATCCAGGGAGCGAGGTCCTTGCTGTCTTCGAATCACTTGACGAGGCGAGGAAGAGGCGAAAAGTAATAAGACATAGATTCCAAAATCATAGGTCAAGCGCCGACCCCGCCTTGGCGAGGGAGGAGGCAAGCGCGGGTCACCTGTGATTTTGGTTCAATCTATGATTATTATCTTTGAGCCGATGACGAGATGAGTCACCGTGGTGAGAAGACGGTAAGGCCTCGCGACCATGGCAGAGAGCTTCTTATAACTCAAACCCCGTAGTAGATTTTTGAGCTACGGCCTTAAGGCCGTAATGGCAGAGCCAACTCAAAAATTCACTACAGGGCAAACCCTTCTCCTTGATTCGGCACAACCGCGTCAACATCCATTGCTCTTTCTATTTTCCTTGCCAGCGCCAGCGAGGATTCTTCTTCTCCTTGAACCACGAACACCTTCTTTAATTTGCCTTCTCCGTTCGCGGATTTGACCCATTCCAAAAGCCCTTCGCTATCAGCGTGAGCGGAATACCCTCCTATCGCCTCAATTCTGCAATTCACGGCGACTTTTTCGCCGAATATTTTGACCTCCTTTTCCTCGTCCAAAATTCTCCTGCCCAAAGAGCCCTTAACCTGATAACCAATGAACAGAATGGTAGAATTAGGATCCCGCAAATAACGCCTTTCGTGATGCAAAATCCGGCCGCCGGTAGACATTCCCGAACCGGCAATTATTATCTTCGGCGACGGAACATCGTTTATCCCTTTTGACTCCTCTGCCGAGCGTGTGAATTTAAGCCCAGGAAAATGAAAAATATCGTCTCCGGAATTAATTATGTATCTGGTTTCTTTGTTGAAATAGTCAGAGTGTTTTTTATAGACCTCCGTTAAATTTATTGCCAAAGGAGAATCAACAAAAACCGGAACTCTGGGGATTTTGTTATCATTAAATAAATTATTTAACTCATACAAAAGCTCCTGCGTTCTTTCCATCGCGAATGAGGGTATCATCAGCACCCCGCCTCTTTGGATGGTCTCGATTATTATTTTTTGTAAAATATTTTTCCTCTCGGCTCTGTCTTCATGAGTTCTTGAACCGTAAGCCGATTCAATAACGACATAATCGGCGTCGTCAGGATAATATGGCGCTCTCAATAAAGGCGTCGGCGGATTCCCTAAATCCCCGGTGAAATATATTTTTTTGCCATTGAACTGTATCTCAATTATAGATGAGCCCAATATATGTCCGGCATCGTGTAATTTAGCGTTAATCCCGTTAGAGGTCCGATGCGCCTCTGGCGTATCGGCAGACGACGCCGAGGGTGGCGTCTTACCTCTAACGGGACCCAATTCAATATTTTCTTCGTAATTAACCCCTTGAGCCAATCCCATTACCCCCTTCAAGTCCTCAAGAGAGAATAGTGGTTCTCGTCCAGTATCTTTTGCCTCCTGTTCTATCAATCTTAAGTTATCCGGCAGGGCTTTTCTGATAAGATCCAGGGTCGCGTTAGTTGCGATAACCTTACCCCTGAATCCTTCTTTGTACAGCTTAGGTAGCCGTCCGACGTGATCGGTGTGGCTGTGAGTTATAAAAACAAAACCAACCTCTGCCGGATTATAGGGAAATTTTTCATAATTCAAATCCTCCGAGTATTTTGAACCCTGGAACATTCCGCAGTCGACCAAGACCTTGGTGTTGCCTATATCAAGTAAATAATTGGCGCCGGTAACGGATCGAGCACCACCATAGAACGTAAGTTTCATACCGCTGAATTAACGCTGATTACTACGCTGATAATTCGCTGATACGTCTTCGGCGTTAAATCAGCGTACCTATCAGCGACCGATCAGCGGACTATAAATAATGAGACCAGATATCCGATTATCGTCATTGTAGCAATGGGTGGTAATGCCGCCATTGCTCTTCTCTGTCCTTGGTTTATAAAAATGAGGTGAGTGATAAATAATCCCAACAAAGAGAACCCGGCCGTAATTATTGCCGACACCAAAGAAACTTTGACCAAAGAAACGGCAAAAATCAGAGGCAAACCGATATCTCCCGAACCAAGTATCATGAAATTCTCCCCTATTCCGGCTTGCGCCTGATTCTTGCTGTATAAAAATCCCTTGAATTCAAATGGTATCAAAAACCCGAACACAGCGCCGCTTTCAACCATGCTTCTTGCCATAGTCACCATATGCTTGGTCACGTAAACGGCCACTATATCGTACAAAGAAAGAGCAACCAGCAGGATAAGCCCGAACTCAACCGAAATGGAAAGACCGAATACGGCCGCGATACCGGCAATCCCAAGAATAATACCCAAATCGTGAACCAGCACATTAACGCCGATAGAAAATATCAAAGTAAAGAGAACGGCAACCAATAAATCCCAAGGCGAGGGCAGGATGGTTTCCGACACAACTTGAGTTCCGGAAAAGACAATAAGAATAAGAAAGAATCTGAACGAAAAACGAGCGACTCTCTTGTGTCGAGATATAAAGAATATAGCGCTGAAGAGAATAAGCAATACAACAAGATCGGTAAACGTGAATTTTACCATCCCCTTCTGAACGATGCCGGTAATATCTAAAGAATAGCGGTACGCGGCATAGAGGCCCAACGCCAACGTAAATCCAAAAAGGATGACCTCCTTAATAAATAATGATAATCCTAATTTAAACAAATCTCTAACACAAATCTACAAATGACGCACGAATGCTACAAATATATTCGTGTGGGCGTATTCGTAGTACGCTATTCATGTGCTACTTTAACCAGGGTCTGGAAGGATATTTTTCAACAAGATATCTGTAACCGACCTCTTCGGGTATTTCGATATTATTTTCTCTTATCCAGTTGCGAATAAACTCTCTCTCTGTGGCGGATATTGTCTTTACCTCAATACGTTCAGAAGTAATTATGGTGATGTCGGAATCCAAATTTTTCATAGCAATGAAAATAAGGCCGACGAAAAAGGTGGCCAGAAGTCCGATAAATATCGCTCCCATATACGACTCTATTTCGGTTGTAAGAAAATTTTTCATCGAACTATTATCGTGGCTGATTCGTCGGAACTCTTATTATTATGATAACTGAATATCCCTCTGGCGGCAAAAGTAAAAGCGAAAAAACTTCCCTGTGGCACGTCGCCGATACTGTCAAAACCGACCAGATCATCGCCAACTATCCTGATGGGAAAGATGCTCTCGTTCTTGAACCTTACCGTATCACCGGCGTGAATTCTCAAATTCGTGGGACTGAAAACACTGTTCCTGTAAGAAACGGTATAAACCCTCGGCTGGGCTGCCGGCGTCGGTCCGACAGATGAGCCGATATTGCCCTGGCCGGGCAGGCCCGAGGTGTCCGAAACTATCGGCTGTCTGAACATATTTACGGAGAAAGCCAAAAGTACCAATACCAAGACAATCAAAAGCCAAGGCAAGCCGGAACTTCTAAGCAACCGCGATGTTTCTGTTTTACTAACAGCAAACTCCGCAGAGTACAATTCTGCGCCCTGCTTTGCAGGATACAATTCTGCACCTTGCTTTGGTTCGTAAATTGGTTGTGGCTGACCATCCTCCATATCTTTATCTTACCAATAAAAAAATCTCCGTTCAACCCCGTAGTAGATTTTCCGAAATAAATTAAAGCGGACGCAAGGCCGCAATCGGAAAATTCACTACAGGGTCAAGGAGATGATTGTTTAAGAATTTTTCTTATCTTTTCTTTCATACTTTGCAAGTTGTAATTTGTACCAAAACAAGTTGTAAATGCCCACCGTCGCTCATTCGTTACAGGAAATTCTTTAAAAAAATCGGATAAATTGCCGTTATCGTAAAGTTTTTCCGTCAATACCGCGTCTGAACCAAAAACCATAAAAAGCATCTTGAGTTGAAGGAACGCCTTTGCCTTAGACAGTTTCCTCCCCCGAAAAGCTGTACTCCACATTTTTTTGAGATATTTGGTCTCATAAGTTTTACTTATCTCACATCGCAAATCCGTTTGACTTGGCAAGTCAGCCAATACAAGCCATTCTCTGTTCATTGTTTTATTGCGGTTACAAAAAATCATCCTGTGTATTTGCTCAATATTTTCCCAAATATCCCACATCTGCATGTTTAGAAAAATCCCATGCCAACTGATGTGTCGTTGTTTTCTGTAAGGAAAGAGATTAAACTCATGGGTCTTGCCGCCGCGACTGGATGGGTTTATGTGGTCAAGATCAACTCTGCCGCGTTGCAACCCTTTTATGTTCTTTTTGTAGTACCGACGAAGCGCGTCTCTTCCTTTCGGCCGTTTCGGTTGTTGAGAAGAATCCTCGCAAGTGGTGTTGGAAGAAATGGCCAACTCCAGTTGATGTCAAGGTAACTGAATACACAATAAACATTTTTAACTTTCCGTCAAATAAAAAGCGGGCAATGCCCGCGTCACTCCAGTTGGAGTTTCTTGAAGTTACCCGATTCAATTACCACCAACTTGGTGGCGTCCGCTCGAATCTCGCCGTCAAAGGCGTCCTTTGAAAACTGATACAGGAACAAGTAGAGGCCTTCGTCAAGACGAGACGACTCTCTCTCTACTCCGACATTGACGTTATCCCCAGCGACATAAACGAACGCTACCTGATATTCTCCGGCACCAATATTGACAGCCGGAGCTCCAGTAGGAAGCGCTCGGGGGGCAAAGACGAAAGTAGCAACGACAAGAAAAAGAACTCCAGTAGCAGCTATGAGCAGCCACCGAGCATCGTCTTCATCAGCCGCTATTGAGGTGCCAACACCGACTACGACAATTCCAAAGACCCAAAAAAGGACCGTTTCAAACATCATTCTCCTCCCTTTGCCCTCCGTAGCTTTATGCGCAGGAGAGTTGTTGTTGAAGAGCTTCCCGGACGATGTCTATATCCGACCAAGGGAGCTTCTTCCCTCCGGCCACGGCCATAGACGTCTCCGAGCCCTTCCCCGTAATTACCACCGTATCACCTTCTCTGGCGGATGTCAAGGCGGTTCTTATCGCTTCCCGCCGGTCAAGAATTTTTTTATAGTTTAGAGTTTCGAGTTTAGAGTTTAGAGTTTGCGATGAAAATCCGGACTCAATTTGATTCAAAATCTCATCCGGATTTTCGTCGTACGGGTCTTCATCGGTCAGAATTATTTCATCGCAATACTCTGCCGCGATTCTGCCAAATTCAGGCCTTTTCCATTTGTCTCTCCCTCCCCCCGCGGCGCCTAATACACAAATTAGCCGTGGTTTTTCAGCCAGAGGCTGATCCGCTTCTGTCGGAGAATTTTGAGATTTAGAATTTTGAATTTGTTTAGAGTTTAGAATTTCGAGTTTAGAGTTTCCGAGAGTTTGATACACTTGTATCAAACTCTCGGGTGTATGGGCATAGTCAACTACTACACCAAACGGCTCCCGTTGGACAAACTCCATCCTCCCTGGAATGAATTTGATTGACTCCAAGACCGGCTTCATTGTGGGCAAGTCAATCTTATACATCGCCCCCACCGCCAAAGCCGCCAGACAATTCATAACATTAAATTTACCGGCCAAGTGAGTATCGAAGTGTGTACCATAAAGTTCAAACGATGTTCCTTTTTCCGTGAACTGAATTTTGTAGGCAACCAAGTCCCCTTTTTCCAATCCATAAAATATTTTATGTTTTGCCGGAAAATTCCCAAATAAATCTACGAGCGGATCATCAGCATTAATTACATGGATATTTGAGGTCTTTTTGAATAATTCCTGCTTGGCTTTATGGTAATTTTCAAAAGAACCGTGGCTTTCCAAGTGTTCCTTGTGGAGATTGGTAAATACGGCGCAGTCGAATTTGACTCCCAAATGACGCTTTTGTTTGATGCCCTCGGAAGTCACTTCGAGCACGACATATCTGCATCCCGCTTTTTTGGCTTCGTAAAAAAACTTCTGAAGTTTAAACCGGCCTGGCATTGTCATTTTGAGAGTATTCGGCCATTCCTTGCCTTTAATCTTAAACCCAAGCGACCCAATAGCCGCCACCCCCCCCTGTCCAGGGCGCTCCTCCACATCTTTGGAAATGTGTTCTAATATTTTACTTATCAAATAGACCGTAGTTGATTTGCCCTTAGTCCCCGTCACACCGATAATTTTCATAGACCTAGAAGGAAATCCGTACATAACCGCCCCGGCATAAGCTAGCGTTGCGTGATAAACCGGCGCAAAAAATTCAAAAACCGACTTCGGTATCAGTTTCTTAACGCTCCTCAAAATTTTATCCAACAAACCCTCTTTGAACATATTAGAATATCTTCCTCGCTAGGTTATAGATAAAATACCAGAACTTTGAGATAACGAGATCAAATGAGCCGGGGTATTCTTTTGTTTCGCCTCCCCACCCTAACTTGAAGCGACTAACGCCGGGCCACTTGCGGGCGTCAATGCCCCAAAGGTCATAATATTTATAGCCAGTAAGCTGGTAAGCTGGTAAGCTGGTAAGCTGAAAGAATTTGACGATTTCCCAGTGCATAAAGTACGGCGCCATCAGTTCTTTGTAGTCCCTGTCCATCGCCCCGTGAAGATAATAAACCGTGTCACTATAAGTCAGCACGATGGCGCCGGTGACGGCTTTGTTTTGATGATAAACAAAAAATAAACGTGCGGAGAGTTCTGTCGTATTTTTCTCACGATCGTGGGGAAAAAACGACAGCAACTTTTCGTAATAACTTTTTTCGTGCGCGTAAAACCTATCCTTCTTCGCGGTTTTTTGGAGCAATCTCCAGAATGTTTCAGTGTCGGTTGATTCTTCCAGCCGCAGACCCTTCTTCTCTGCAAGACGGATATTATATCTTGTCTTGTGATGCATTCTTGATAACAACTCTTCTTCCGGTAAGTTTAAATTCAAAATGACGGTTTTTTGCGGTTGAATGTATTTTTTTGACTTTTTTATTCCTTTTCTGAATACCAGTTCCGTAATGACGTCAGCCAGCGGTTCCATTTTTACAAATATGGACTTGTTCTCCTTGGCCAATTCTTTCAAGTATTTCAGAAAATTATCTATCTCGTTCTTCAGGCCGCCGGAAATTTTATCAAATAAAATTTCCGGCCCGTGAGGAATATAGAGATAATTCTTCCCAAAAGGGATTTTGTGCTGAATTATATTGGCCCTTATTTTCCCGTCATCAAATCGCCACGTTCTATGACCTATAAGTTCCTGAAATTTCAACCATTCGGTTGTTTGTAGAAATGACTTATTCATTGTGGATAACTATTGACTTTATATACTAACCTGCTATATTGGAAGTGTAGTCACTATGAAAAGCCCCCTATAAGGTTCCGTCCTTATA
>Ga0210057_1004429_pt1 | contig 18700 bp, 14 predicted proteins | sample CryGeyCG2114_010_2_FD_183968 | JGI IMG/M metagenome (GOLD analysis project Ga0210057, IMG submission 183968) | Groundwater microbial communities from aquifer - Crystal Geyser CG10_big_fil_rev_8/21/14_0.10 (SPAdes) (version 2) | ecosystem: Environmental > Aquatic > Deep subsurface > Groundwater ...
GAAATAGATGAAGAGTTGGAGAGTTTTGGAGATGAACTAAGAAGTCCCACTGAGGAAATCGCCGATGCGGTCAAGGCGGCACTCGAAGATGTGACGGTAAAAGCCCAGCTCGATCCCAAACAGGCCTTGGCTAAAATCACCACTCAGCTCGATTCACACGCCATACAAGCATTAACCGAAGCCCGAGAAGGCGGAGGGATTGACTCCGCTAAACTCGGTCAAGCTATCACCACAATAAACGCTGGCAATCCGCAAGAAATCGGTTCACTTTGGCAGTCCTCAAGCGGATCGCTCTGGAGTTCCCCAAATGGGCCCATTTTCCATACATTCAAAAAATTAGCGGTGGCAGGAGTATTTAAAGGTCAAGCAGAAACAAAATTTATCCAGAGCGTTAGTGAAAGCAATGAAGCAGACGTAGCGACAAGCTATGCGCAAAAAATATCTCCCAAAGTCAAAGAACAGGACTTGCCTCAACTTGAACAAAATATTTCCATATTAGCTAAGTTGCAAAACGGCACTTTTAAAGGAGATGTCGCCGCAGAACAAGAAAAGATCAAAACATATTTTGGCGATTTAGGTATAGGCGCTTTTGAACTTGACGGCAAGATAAGTTTAAATCCTGATATGCTTCAAACTGCCGTTTCCGCGCTAAAAAGTCCTGACTTTCAAGCTAATCCCAATTTAGCTGTTGGCAAGGTCAAACTACGCGATGGCTATGCTCAAAACGCAGCGCAGGCTGTTCAGGAAGCAGCTAGAGCAGCCGGGCAACCGCAGGAATTTGCCCTGCAACAATCAGTCAATTTAAGAATAGACGACACAATCCGAACGCAAGCCAACCTGCTTCGTCCTGAAGAACGCAATCTCCTAAACGCGGATAATATCAATGGTTTGCGCCAGCAGTTGCGCGAACAGTTGAAAAATACATCGCTCGATGCCGCTCCCGTTGCTGTTGAAAATATATTTGGCAATCTTGTCAGGCAGAAGAGAAACCAACCTCGAGCTGGGCAGCCAACTCCTGCAACCCCCACAGCCCAGCAAATGCCTAACCCCAATCCGCCCCCAGCCGCAGCGCCGACTCCACCCCCTGTTGCCCCTACGCCAACACCGGCACCGGCAAATCCAGCACCCAACCCGGCAGTAGCGATTCCCCCATCCCCTCCAGCTGCCCCGCTAAGCGGGGCTGGCGTCGCACCACCAACATCTCCGCAAAATCCAATACCGAGAGTTTAATCTATGGATGACGAACAACTCACACCTGAACAAATCGCCGAGCAGCAGGCGCAACAACGCCAAGCTGAATCTTATAGAATTAATTCAAAGCCTCGAAGATTAATCGAGAAAGGCCAAAAGACATACCGTGGCGCCCAGGAATTTGCCAAAGATCCACGCGCGGCTATTGAAGGCGCCGCGCAAAACGTAAAAGACAGAGCGCTTGCTCCAATTAACCGAGCCAAAGAATTTGGCGAGAAAGTCAAGCAAACTCCCGAGAGAATCCGCCAGGGCATAGAAAAAGCCAAACAATTACCCGGCCAAGTGAAAAAAGGGGCCGAGGCGCTCAAGACGGGAGCTAAAGCCGGAAAAGCGGCGGGGATAGTAGCTGCTAAAACCGGCGCCAAGGCGGGAATCGAAGCGGCGGCAGGAGGTGCAACTGGAGGAATTGGTACACTCGCTCTCGCCGGCACCGATGCCGCCGTTTCTGCCGCCAGAAAAGTCGCCAAAAAATTCGGGGCTGATCTTATCGGCAAAATAGAAGATAGGATTTTTGACCACTTTGCAAAGAACTGGAAGTGGTATCTCTTGGCAGTTGTAGCAATTGTCTTTACCGGTTTTATGTTTTTAGCCGGTATGATTGTTTTTATGTTCAACGCTGGTTTTGATGCTACCTCAACCTCAGGCGTGAAAGATATTAAACAATTTGAGAGTATGATCAATTCCGCCCAAATCACTTTACCTGACGACCAGAAAGATTTCATTAACCAAGCCACAAAAGGAGAGGTTGGGCCGAGATTACTCAAATTCTTAAACGCGATAAGCGAAGATCATAAAATCCGGATAAGATTAGTTGACGAAACTGATTCAGTCTTTGAATCAAAATATAATCGCACACAAGTCATTGTTGAAACCGCTGACTCGATTAAATGCACTGATACCAGCAACAATTCTAAAGCTCTCGAAATCCCCATATATCTCGATGGGAAACACGATTGGAGCAAAGAAATCATCGAAGGTAAGAAAAATCTTCTCTGCGGGATCGATTATTATCCGCAAATAGAATCCTCCCCGACTGACGCTTCGAGCAACCTCGCAAAGCATTTTCGTCCTGATGATTTCATGCTTGCGGATATTACAGGGAAAGGACTTGCTGCCTCACAATACAAAATCGCCCAAATTATCGAAACAGCTACCTCATATACTCCGAGCACAGAAGGAGTGACGATTGATCCAAGTCAGATGCAAATCGGGCAAAACCTCGCCAACAAAAATTTCAAAAATCCAACTGATATGTCACTCAAAACATATTTTAAGACACGCGAGGATCTCAATATCCAAGATGTCGATGCGCTATTTAGAAATCCTTCGACACTCGAATCTGGCGCTTTCATTTTCTTCATGTGAAGCTCCCCCAACATCGGTCGGAAATATTACTTGCTAAACCGCGAGCGGAATCCCGCACCGAGAGCTTATTAGACTGGCATCTTCTCTACCAGACAGGATTCTGATGCTCCCTGGTGCGGGATAGACCACGATTATAATCTCGGTTATAATGGAGAAAATAGGAGGGCGGTGAAGTTTAAATTTTCGTTGCTTATATTGTCTTTGTTTTTAGTGGTACTGATACCGCTTACTTTAGCGCGTCCGGTAAAAGCCCAGATCCCAATCTCAAGCGCCGCAAACAATATCGATGGCAAAGATGTCCTGAATCCAGCGGGCAGTTCCGCTCAAAGCAAAACTCAGATTTGCAACAGTTTATTCGCCGGAGACGAATACAACATTTTTCGCGAGATAACCTGCGATTTGATTGCTATGGTAAGCAATTCTGTTGCCAACTTTGCGACAAATATCACCTGCTCTATTCAATCCGTCGGGGTTAACGGAAACTTTTTAGGGACGCGCATTAAAGGCGGGCAACCGGCAACATTTTCATATTCAGGCAGCGCCTGCGAAGCAACCGGCGGCCTTGGCAACACCGTTGATCAAATTTATGGCAATAAAAGTTCAAGTAATCCGCCCGATCCGGCGCAAAATACCGGATTTAACGCACCTCTTTCCCAGGGCGCAGGCCCTCCGGCCTCGGAGCTGACTAATACACTTCTCGGAGGCGGAGCGCTGCAAACCGCTTTCAACGGCGTCCGATCCTTTTCCGTCATTATCGCCCTTGCGACAATATTCCTTCTGGCGTTTGCCCAAATTTTGCATATTAATGTCAACACATATGCGATTAAAAAGGCCTTGCCCCAAATCGCTATTGCCGTCGTGGGAGGATTTTTCGGCCTGACCATTGTCGGATTTATTTCCAGATTAATTGATTTTCTCTACCGGTTTAATTTCTTCACACCATACCAAGCGCTGCACCCGTATATGAACATTTTTGGAGGAGGATTCAATCTTGCCGCCGTAGCATCATCAGCAAATTATACCGTTGATGCAAGCATGAACTTGCTATTTTCCGCCGGTTCGCAACTGATGGGTTCAGCCACCAGTTTCAATATATTAAGCGGAATTTTAGGATTCATTATTTTAACTGTACCAGCCATCGCCGTTTTTGCTTTTGAATATGTTATGGCGCTTCGACCGGTTATTGTTGAAACATTGGCAATCGCCTCTCCGTTTGCCTTCGCTGCGCTGATCCTACCGCAAACGCAGTGGCTTTTTCGAAAATGGTGGACATATCTCACTATCGCTTTAGTTTATCCTTTGCTCATAAATTTTTCTTTTTATATCTTCAATTTATTTACGCTCGATGCCTCGGGAGGCACTATTACTTTCATCTTGCGCTGGATGATCAAAACGGGACTTCTAGTTATTCTCATTCGCGCGCCTTTTACCATCGAAAAAGATCTCTCCGCCATTGCTTCGCTCGTTGGGCGCACAAATTTCGGCGCATCACTCGGATTATCAAAATATACTCTGAAGCGAGAAATGGCGAAAGCATCGGCCGAAGCCAAAGGGAAGGTGCCTTTGAGTGCAGATAGAAGTCTTTCTTCAAGATTGGCCCAAACAATAGTCGCACCAACTAATCGCAACCTCAGAGTAGCCGTGGGGCAAGCCGGTGTGACAAGCGGAACTTTAGAAACAAGAGCACGGATATCCCCGATTGCTACCACTGCCGCGGTAAAGATCGCACCTATTCAAATTGACAATCTTGCCGAACAGGCAAATCGGGCCAATCTTTCCCGGAGTCCTCGCACATTAGTGCAGTCCATCACTGACATAAAACCAGAAACATTCAAAAACGTGATTTCCCGATCGGACCGCCAAATCTGGCGAGACACAAGATTAATTGAACAATTAAAAGATAGAAACGGACAAAAATTGGACGATGGCGGGGCGGCCGTCAGGGCAGACGCAATCAGGAAAACTGTCCGTCTCGCTGAGCATACCGAGGGCGGCAAAATCCAACATCCCGAAACAATTAAACTCTTGGCCCAAAAAGGCACTCTGACAATGTTGCCAGTCGGAATATTAAAACAGGCAAAAGATGAAGGGGTTATAAAGGATGCGGATCTTTCCCCGAGTTTCGGACAAAATGCAGGACAGGCGATACAGACGATTAACAATTATCAAGGTGGTAAAACCGGATATGACGCAAAGAATATTGCCATTCTAATGCAGGAAGACCAAAAAGATTTCCAGTCTGGATATTCTGATCTCACCAGAGTAATCCAGCAAGCAGTCAAATCAAACCAGCCGGCAAATATGCAAACAGCTCAATCTGTCGTTAATAATTTTAGAAGCAGCGATCCGAGTGGTTTTGAACGCACTCTCGACAAATTCGGCGATCATTTCCTAAACCGTCTCGGCCAGGATCTGCGAAGCTCGCAAGGCAAACTTTCGCAAAATCTGATGAAAACGGGTTTGGACAAAGAAAAAGCTGTTGCGTTCTCCATTAATCCTTCCTCTACCATCGAACAAGCCATCAGCCAAATTCCTCAAGAGAAAAAAACACCCGAATCAATTCTCGCCTTAAAAGAATCTTTTGCCGAGAGGAATATGCACCAGAATGTGACCGGGCAAGTAGCCAAAGACGTGATGGAAGACAAAAAAGCCGTTACGGGTGGAATTGCCGAAAAATTATTGGGGAGCAGTATAAATGGAAAAAATATTGACAATATTGCAAGCGAAGTCAAAACTTCTACTAAAAAATTAGATACTGCTAAAAGTCCTGAGGAAATTAAAGAGGTATCTAAAACACTTGATCAATATTATCCCGGAGTTCCTCTCGAGTCGGAGCAATTAGGGCTTGATCCGGAATCGATAGAAAAATTAAAGAAAAAATCATCTGATATCACGGATACAATCGGCATTATCAAAAAAACCGATACGAAAAAGGAAGACCTCGCCAACAAACCTGTTCTGGAGCAAAAAATTACACAGGGATTAAGTGAACAAATAACTGATATGGTTAACGGGAAAGACCAATCATGGCAAACGCAGAGCTAACAAGGCAAGATTTGCCGAAAACCGAAGCTGAACCGTCTCGGGCGCAGGAAGCAAGCGAAACACAGGAGCAAGAACCGGGAATAGAACAGCGTGAGAATATTCCGGCCGAGACGCAAGGGGAAGTCGAGTCCCTAAACCTTGAATTTATTCACAACGAAGAGCGTCTCACTGATGCTTACGCTTTAGCCACGGCAGGACAAAGCACAGGTGAAGACAATGAAAATCCTTATTCAAACTTGCTCGAAAACGGCAGATCGTATCTTCAAGAAGGAACCGACCAAACCATCGCTGCGGATTTGAAAAAAGTTGAGACCGCCTTTATCACTGATCGTCTTAAGCAGGCACTTGACAGCGCTTTCCCCGACTGGACCCAAGAACAAAAAACTCAAGCGATCACGGATATCAAGGCCGGATTATTTAATATAATTCTTGCCGGCAATTTAACGGCCGAACAATTGCAATCAATCGCCGATGACGGGATTCATATTCAAGCGCGCTCCAGCCAAGCGCAAACCGGTATTAGAGAGAATTCGTTTGCTTCTTTCAGATTTGAAGTTTCCGAAGAAGGCGAAAGAACAGCCCATATTACGATTTACGCAGATTTTTTTAAATCCCGCCGACAGGACGCAAAGGTACACGTGCTCGCTCATGAATTTGCCACCGGACTTGTCGAGGGACGCGATCTTTGGAACTTTGATGAAATAAGAGCAATGGAAGCAGCATGCGCGGATCCCAATTACGACATTTCAAAAATGCCTGTCGAAATACAGCAAGCCCTCAGAGCCGTTTGGAATCCCGATAAGAATATCGTTTTCTCAAACGCCTATGTAAAAAGGCGCCTCGAAGCAATTTATTCATATCCGGATCACGCCAAAGAAAGATTCAACGTCGCCAAAGAAATGCTTGCCGAATATGGCGCTGGTTATCTACTCGGCGGATCAGATAAAGAGAGTTTCTATGACGCGCGCCTAAAATTCTGCTCCGAGGAAGAACTTGCTCAAAAAATCGCCGAGGTTAATCCCGATATTGCGATTTCCGGAAAATCGAAAGAAGACTTACTCGCAATCCTTGAATCATCGGGAATTCTCAAAGGAGAAAAAGCGGCATACGATTTTCTCTCAAGCAAAATCGGCAGAAGAAATGAGAGATTTTCAGTCGGCGCCAATAGGCCGGAGCAGCCGTATGAAATTTTCGACGATTACGATATGGATTGGATTGGCACTAGTGGATATGGAATGGATGAGCTCTACAGGCAAGGCGGAGTTGCTGGAAATGCCCAGTCCCCACTTGGCAAGATGATAGAAATACTAACCGGCATCAAGCCAAGCCAGGGCGGAATTGGTGCAATGTTGAAAAGAATATTTGACACTGAACCAGTTGAAAGCAGCAAAAGTTTAGACAAGGCCACTTAAATCCTCAAGAAAGAATTTTTAGCAATTCTTCTTTTTCTAAAATCTTCGGTTCCTGTTGTGATCGTCTTTTGAGTTCAATTTTGCCATTATTTCTCGGGCTCATTACTATGCGATATGGCGATCCGATTAAATCGGCGTCGGTAAATTTCTCCCCTATCCCCACTTCGCGATCATCATATAAGACCTCGATATCTTTATCGATAAGTTCTTTATACAATTTTTCCGCTTCGTCTTTATTCTCAGGAGTTGCGATCAAATACACTTTAAACGGCGCTATGGACTGCGGCCAGACAATACCTTTCTCGTCATGGCTAACCTCGACAACAGCACCCATCAGTCTTTGGATGCCGATTCCGTAACAGCCCATAATAACCGGTTGCCTTTTATCGTCCTTATCGACAAAATCCAAGCTAAATGGTTCTGAATATTTTGTTTTAATCTTAAAAATATTTCCAACCTCAATAACTTTCTTGACCTCATAATCCACACTCTCGCAGCAGGGACACTTAAAGGCTTCTTGTAATATTTCCTTATTTAACCCCGCCGAGCACTTTTTGCAGACATAAATCTCGTCTTCGCCCGCTTCGGTTGTGGTTTGAAATTCATGGGAAAATTTAGAAAATGTGCCGCCGGAAGCATAAACAAGATAGGTTTTATCTTTGATGCCAACGCGCTCAAAAATCCTCCAGTAATGGTCAATCATTTGGTCATAATATTTGTCAAGATCGGCTTCATCGGCGTGAAACGAATAAAGATCCTTCATTAAAAATTCTCTGGTTCGCAGAATGCCCGACTTGGCGCGCAGTTCGTTTCTGAATTTATTTTGTATCTGGAAAATGGCAAAAGGCAAATCCTTATAAGAAAAAGTGAATTTCTTAGCAAGCGGCGAAACAATCTCTTCATGCGAGGCACCAAGAGCATATTCTTTTTTATCCTGACCGGAAGTCTTGAAAAGAACATCCAAATCGCTCCAGCGTCCGGTAGCAACCCAATTTTCCTTTGGAATAAGCCCAGGCATTGAGACTTCCTGGCCGCCGGCTTTGATCATTTCATCTCGAATTATTTGTGAGATTTTATTTGCAACACTCAGTCCGAAAGGTAAAAGCGTATAAATGCCAGCAGCCACTTTATCTATAAAACCGCCTTTAATCAAAAGTTGACTCGAAATAGACACTTCCTCTTTGGGAAATTGCTTGCTGGATCTTGTGAATATTTTTGAATATCTCATTTATTTGAGTTTAGCAGTTGAAAACTATTCCTTCAATAAGATTCTATCCGCTCTAATATAATACAAAAATTAGTTCAAACTTCAAGGATAAAACGCCATTTGCGCTTAGCATGATCACCAGCGTAACTTACCCCGACTCTCGGTGCGCGAATAATATTGTGCGCTTGAACCCCATCATCTTCTATGTAGATTTCGGTACTTTTCACGATATCTATGCCATTTAGATCACGGCCGATTTTTAAATATTTAGTGAGATTACCCGGTCCGTATGATTTTAAATTTTTATCTAGAGCACTTAGCGGATCGATTCTCCGGATCAACACCGCTGCCGGTTTATTTTCTTCTTCTGTCACAATATTAAGAAGGTTAAATAGCCCGTAACAAAGATAAATATAAGCATGACCGGCAGGGCCATACATAACGCTATTTCTCTTCGTTTTGCCAAATCTCGCGTGGCACGCTTTATCTTCTTCACCGATATAAGCTTCAGTCTCAACAATCCTGCCCTTGATAATTTTCCTATCAATTTTTCTAACAATCACCTTACCGATTAGTTCTCTTGCCACTTCAAGTGTGGATTTTTCAAAAAAATCATGTTCGAGTTTCATAAGAAACATTTTAGCAAAAAAATAATACTCTTGTTGGGTATTTCTTGCTTGGCAGCGCTAGGGGAATCGGTCACCAGTCTCTGTCTGCTGACAGAGCTGTCGACCCCGCCTCCCCCGCTAAGCGGGGTCCGGCTTTCGATTCCTAATCCCTATCACTAAACCAAAAATAATACACCCTTGCGGGTGTATTATTTTTGGCAGCGCTAGGGGGAATCGAACCCCTGTTTCCAGGATGCGTTTCGGGGTGAAACCCGAAACTAATTCATTAAATCAATAAATTCCTTTGGCAGCCCGTAGGGGAATCGAACCCCTGTTTCCAGGATGAGAACCTGACGTCCTAACCACTAGACGAACGGGCCCCCAAAGGAATTTATCGTCCTCCCCGACCCCGCTTAGCGGGGCAAGATAGACGATAGCGCCACTCGAGTTGATTTTATCAAAATTCAAGGATATTAAAAGAAGAAAGGATAGACTCCACAGCCGCCAGCCGCGCTTGTCTATCCTTGGTCCCGTTCCGAGTTTTTTGAAATCGTGTCTAATACTACTGCGTCTGCTACACTACGTGCTACGTCGCTGCCACTGTCACCGCTTCGATCAACTGTACCTTGATGCTAGCTTCTTTCTGGCATCGCAGAAGACGGGGACATCCATTTCCACCCCTTCGTGCCGTGCACTCAGTGGCATCGAATGGGTGTTGACTCAGACCCAGGTCCCTCTGTGTTTTACCTGGATCATGATCAGACCGCGGATGATCCCTACACTCCTGCAACAGCAGCAACTTCAGTGGGCTCTTACAGTTCTCCCTCCGGTCGATACTCCTCCGTCACGCCTTGTCGTTCCGTTCTGCGTCGGCATCTGCAGTTCCCTCCAGCGTTTTGATTGGAACGGGATACCATCACTATACCTGTTAATTTTACTTTGTCAATCGCTCTTTATTAAAAATTCACCTGCTATCTTTCTCGCTTCATCCTTATTTTTCACCCAAACAATCTCAGGGAAACGTCCAAACCAAGTTATCTGTCGGCGAGCGTAAGCATGAGATCTATATTTTAGTTCTTGAACCATTGTAACGTACTCTTTAGAGTCCACAATTTCTGATTTAATATCTTTATCAAATTTTTCTGCGTCTAAATATTTAACAACAAAATTCCCTATCACGCGATATTCTAAACCTAAAGATAGTAACCATTTTCTATCAACACCCAATTTAATCAATCCGACGACTTCTTCCAACATTCCCTCGTTGAATCTCTCATCAATTCTTTTGTCTATCCTCTCGTATAGTTTGTTGCGCGGTAAATTAATACCGATTTGCAATACCTGAAAATCAGGTTTCTTTTTCACCATCACTTCACCTGATTGCGCTCGTTCAATCGCTCGGACTAGGCGATACGGATTATTGAGATCCGGCTTGCGACTTACGTTTAGCCACCGCCTAGGCGGGACAAGCAGTTTACGGTAAATCTTCTGCAACTTCTCCAATGACATTTTTTCTAATTCTTTCCTTGAGTACTTTTTCTGCCGACCACTGATCACCGACTGCCGATTAATCTCAAATCCTTCAAAAAGCGCTTGAACATATAATCCGGTCCCTCCGACTACAATTGGCAAATTCCTGCGCAAAAATATGTCCTCAATAACTTCTCGCGCCAGACCCAGCCAGTTAAACATGGTAAATTTTTCTCCCGTCGAAGCGATATCAATCATCCACTGCGGCACTCCATCGATCCAGCGAATATTTTTTGAGAGTTTTTTTACTTTATTTGAAATTGGAGTTTTAGATCTTTGGCTGTGTTTGGAAATTGGAAATTTCCGCCGGTCCCGAGCAAGGTCGAGGGAAAAATTGGAAATTTCCGCCGCCGAGGCGAGTATACCTTCTTTCGCAGTACCAATATCAAGTCCGCGATAAATCTGTCTTGAATCAGCTGAAATAATTTCCCCACCAAATTTTTTTGCCAAAGCAACACCAAGCGAGGTTTTTCCGCTCGCTGTTGGGCCAACTATAGCAATAATTTTTCTTTCATTCATAGAACAAGATATTACCTGAAAAAAATTTCATTGTTACCACTTTGGTTTAGAGTTAAAGGGTGGAAAATTCTTTACCAATTGCTGACCTTATTACTGCAGAATTCTTTTGGCTACCGACTATTGAGGCGCTACACAATTTGGAGTCTTTAACAAAAAATCTGTAAAACACGTCTTCTTTTTCGGCGTCAACTGTTTCACTCTCCGCCAATACATCACCATAGTAACCTATTGATACGCCCCTTAAAGATTTGACCGAAACAGGCAAGGACCAGCATTGCTTATGCTCACCTGCCATATTCTCTCCGGCGATTTTACCTGATTCGAGTGCATAAAGCCAATTGCCTGAAACTATCTTCTCGTTAAATCCTTGCACCGGATGCTCGCAAACATCTCCCGCCGCCCAAGTCCAGTCCTCGCTCGTTTGCAAATATTCATCAACCAAAATACCTTTGTTTTTTTCAATTTGTGAGCCTGCCAGATAGTCAAAATTGGACACTATCCCCACCGCAATAAGCAGCATATCCGAAGCAATTTCTTCGCCTGATAACAATTTTATTTTTTCAATCTTTCCTGTATTTCCCGATACTTTGCTCACTTCATTTTCTTTAAAAATGATAACGCCAGCATCAAGCAATATTTGCTCAAGATAACGACCCGCTTTTTCGTTTACCTTACCCCATAAGAACTCTTTATCACGCAGTATCAAGTTGATTTTTTTGCCTGTCCCCACTAAAGCATCAATCAAATCTGTGGAGATTAATCCTCCCCCCACTATTGAAATGTTCTGGGCCGTCCCAAGACCACTCTCAACTCCACGCGCATCTGCAAGGTTGCGAAAATCATAAACACCTTCGAGATCTTCTCCCTCTAATCCTAACTTTCTCGCAGCTGCCCCTGAAGAAAATAAGATTTTCTCAAATTTGACCTCTCTGCCACTTTTAAGCTTCACTACACCAGCCGTTATCGAATCAATACCGTCCGTTTCGAGAATTATTTTATGGTCGCGCAACCAATTTTCTTTATGTAAATACAACCTTTGCTCCGGAACTTCGCCGATTATAAACTTATGCAAAAGAAGTTTTGAGTAAAGGCGCTCTCCCTCGCGATCGACAATCATTATCGACCCGCTCGGATCTCTCGAGCGGATTACCTCGGCGGCAGAAGAACCGGCCGGTCCATTGCCAACAATAAGATATTTTGTCTTTTCCACACCCTTATTATAGCGTGTTTTATTCTTGATTGAAGGATTTTATTTCCCCACAATAATAATCTTTTTTGCGCCAGCCTCTACATTTCCTCCATTCCAGTCATGATTAGCATTAGTAACTGTGTCAAAATCATAAGGATAATTTTCTCCCCGTTTCGTGCCAGCATCATTTGTTATAAATCTGTTCTGTGTATACCCCTTAATCAAAAGCATATGATATAAAGGCCCCGGGCTTCTGTAAAACGGGTTGCCGAGTTCTCTCCCCGCCGCTGGTACAATAACTAACTTGCCGGAAGCAATAATTTCCTTGATATCATTAACCGAAGGAATATCGATCACTTCCGCTTGCAATCCCAAAAATTTTCTTGCCACTTCCGCCGATTGCTCTGCAGTTGTTGATTCAAAGAAACCAAAATTTTTCTTTTCCCAATCAATAATCTCTTGCAAACCTTCCTCGGCATCGCTATCGCTTGTAATTGACTCGCCAAAGAAATACCTTTTGACCATAAGGAGCGCTGCTTCCTCGCAGGCCTCCTCGTGTGTATAATCCCAGTTCGCGCCAGGCGCCTGTGTTGCAAAAGGAACATCCAGGTTAAATTCTGCGGGTATCGGCGTAGCAGTAATTGTCTCTTGCGGCTTCGTAGATTCAAGCTGAGGCGAAAAAGTTGACTGAGGAGAAGGCAAGGCTGACTTTTCAATTTCTACCTTTTCCTGTCGCCAGTTTTTCAACAGATAAAAAATTACTCCTGTCAAGAGTAATAATCCAATTACAATAAGAACTAATCTATATCTTTTAAAGCGTTTCACAAGTTAAAATCACTTCTTAACCGATTTTTTCACCTTGGGTTTATCTTCTTTCACTTCTTCCACTTCATCAATTTTTTCTTCTGTTTCTATCTTTTCTTCTTCTACATCTTCTTCAGCATCCTCGGATTGATCCGGCGATCCATCTTCCTCCGGCGCAGATACAGTTTCTTCTTTCTTTTTCTCCACTCTAGAAATATCCGTGACCTTCTCCTTGGGTTTTTCTTCTTCCGGCTCTTCCGCCTCCGGCTCGGGCTCAGATTCCTCTTCCTCTGGCGCAGATGGCGCAATTTTTTCTTCCTCGTCAACCGGTTCTTCTTTGGATTGCTTCTTTTCTTTATCGGTAAAATATTTCTTTGCTCCAGCCAAAACGCCAAGTCCCGATGCAATAGCGCCTGCTCTTTCTTCAACCGCGTGTTCCATATCCTCGACAAATCCGATAACCCTCGCCGCCACAGTGCCGACACGATCAAGGGCTTCCGAAACCATCAGAGTTTTCTGCTTCAATTCCTCCGAAATCGTTTCTGTATTTTTGGCTGATTTCTGAAGCAACTTAACCAAAACGATTGATTCGTTGACAAGCCAGACAATCGCAACCGTTAAAACGACCGTGCATGTGCCAATAATGATGTATAAGATATCAACAGAAATCATGTGCTTTCTCCTGGTCCTTGTCCAATGTTTTCGGCAACCGGAGTTTGAGGAGATGTATCACTACTGCCTCTTGTTCTTTTTTCAATTTGAGTCAAATCTTCCTCAATCCCCTCCAGAATATTCTTTACATCCCGTAATCCTTCTTTAACACGGTCTATCCTTTCCCGATCCGCTTGCTCCTCTTTTGCCGCCATTGCTTTTCTTACGCTATCTGGATCAGCTTCTGATGAAACCCCTCCCTCTACTATTCTCGGTTTTACTAAACCGGCCGGATCCCCAGGCAAAGCAGTTCCGACTTCTCCCTGCAGTCTGGGGCTGCCCACAGTATCCACTATTCCCCTTTGCTCTTGAGGCTCGGGGGCTGGTGCTGGTAGTTCAGGTGGAACCGGTTCGGCAGGTGTGGGTGCAGTAAACACTGGTGGTTCTGGCTGAACAAAAGACGGGCCAAGTTTAGCATTGCTCTCATCCTCAGGTTTTATTTCTCCGGGAGTGCCAACTTGCCCTTCCAGAATATCGGGACGGGTATCCAAGGGATGAGTAGTTGTTCCCCTCTCTACAGTAGGAGACATTGCAGTATCTTGTCCCAAATCCCCCGGTGGAGTTTCTTGCGCTCCATCCCCCGAAGGAGTCTGTACGGGTGGTTCGGGTTGAACATCGGCTGGAATTTCAGGCGGAGCAATTGGCGCCGGTGGAGCTGCTGGTGACTCCAGTACAGGCGGAACCGTCTCTGGAGCTGGCGCCGGTGCAGCCACACCTTGTTGGACCACTGGTTCACCTGTTACCTGTGCTGGCGCATCAACTCCTGCCGGAGCTTCACTACCTTGTCCTGTTTGTTGACTTTTATCAGGTTTACTTCCGCCAATTCCCAAAAATGCCATGATCCTCCTTCATTATCTAATCAAATTATACGAAGAATTATACTAAGATGCAAATGAGGGAATTAAAAGATAAATTATTCTCACCCGTGCCTGAAATAAACGACATCTCCATCTTTAACAACATAGTCCTTTCCTTCGATTCGCACCTTGCCCGCTTCCTTCGCGCTATTCCAGCCGTCAAACTTTACAAAATCATCGTAGCCAACTACTTCCGCCTTGATAAATCTCTTCTCGAAATCCCCGTGAATTTTGCCGGCCGCTTCCGGCGCTTTTGCGCCGCGCTCCGCTGTCCAAGCCCGCGCTTCCATTTCTCCGGCTGTCAAAAAAGTTATAAGCCCTAATGTTTTATAAGAAAGTTTTATCAACCGCTCAAGTCCTGACTCATCAAGCCCGAAATCACGCAAAAATTCCTTTCTCTCATCATCGGACAAGTTGGCAAGTTCGGATTCAATCTTCGCCGAGATGACGATTGTTTGATCCTTACCCACAAAATCCGCCAATTCATATTCTTCGACCAAATCCGCCGGGTTTTCAGAACAATTCGATTCATCTACATTAAATACATAAATAATCGGTTTTATCGTCAACAGATTAAATTCCCTGATGAGATCTTTTTCTTCTTCGCTTAAATTAGCTGTTGAAGCCGGTTTGCCTGATTCCAGAGCTTGCAAAATCTTCTCGATCGCTTCAAGGATTTTCTTCGATTTTTTATCGCCCGAGCGTGCCAATTTCTCAATCTCCGATTTTTTCTTCTCTATCGAGCCGAGATCGGCCAGCGCCAGCTCTGTCAAGACGGTCTCAATATCCGATTTGGGATCAATCTTATTTTCGACATGGACGATTTTGTCGTCTCGAAAATCGCGCACAACCATAGCAATCGCGTCAACTTCGCGGATATGGGAGAGAAACTGATTACCGAGCCCCTCGCCTTTGTGCGCCCCGCGGATCAGCCCGGCGATATCAACAAATTTTACAGTGGCCGGAACAATTTTCCCGCTTTTCTCGATTTCCGCCAATTCTGCGAGGCGTTCGTCGGGAACTTCAACAACCCCGACATTTGGATCGATAGTAGTAAAGGCATAATTTGACGCCTCTGCCAAATTCCCCTTCACCAATGCGTTAAAAAGGGTACTCTTGCCAACATTCGGTAAACCTACGATTCCGATAGATAAATTCATAAAAAAAGAATAACAGGTCTAAATTCTTTTTGAAAGCAGCTTAGGTCTGAAAATAAGAAACATCATTATGCTATTGATTACAAACAAATAAACAGGATAGAGATATTCGTTGAAGCCACCGTTTTGGATTGCGAAACCGGTTGCTAAAATTGCCAAAAGATCAAACAAATAAGATAACCAATATTCCGTCTCAGGCATCCGATAGGTTTTGATTAGCGCCGGAATCATGCCAACAAAATCAGCCGAAACTGCGGCATAAAGCGCCAAGGCCGGATTGGAAGTTATCCTCCATAAAACAATTCCGACAGCTGCGATGATTAAACATAAAATATCAACAAAGAGATGAGTTGCGCCCGTTCTCGAGTGCCGCCTCTCGAACCCCATGCCATATTTGAAGCTCATCAAAAGCATGATCAATGATTGAACAGAACAAATTCCCAAGAACCAAACAACGACTCTGTCGCCTTGCGCATACATTGATAGAAACCCGAGAATTACAATGACAAATATGACTAATCTTGTTGTCCGATGCGGTTTCGCCCTGCCTTTAACCATCGCCCATTCATAAGTCAAATAGGATGAAAAGACCAAAATATTTGAAGCCCAAATAAGAACTGTCTGCATAAAAAAATATTATCAGTTTTAAATGTATGTTGAAACGGTTTTGCCATAAATATTAAAAAATGGAGGATTTAAAAATATCTTTTGATTTTTGAAAAAACTTATGCCACAATCCGATTAGTTCGTTGATAAACACACTAAAAGAACAGGGAAGGGTGAGAGCCGAATGATTCAGTTAGCGCTGATGGCATCGGGCGGCGGGACAACCGCCGAATATGTCTTCAGGCAGTGCCAGAGGGGGCGCGGGCTGCACGGTCTGTTTGACCCCCGTTGCCTCATCATCTCGCACAGGCAAGTAACAGCAGCAGACCGGCTACGCGATGCCGGTTTCGGGGGCCAGATTTACACCTGCAGCGGCAACATGTTTGGGCCGGAAAGGTTCGGGGAGATTCTGCTGGACATCTTCGGGGAGGAGCGCATCGACTGGTTCGCCCAATACGGCTGGCTGCCGCTGACGCCGGAGGCGGTCATCAAGGAGTATCCTGGCATCAATCAGCATCCGGCGCCCGTCCCTTGGTTCGGCGGGAAAGGAATGTACGGACGGGCTCCACACAAAGCCATCCGCGAGTTTGCCCAAAGGGTTGAGCGGCCTATCCTCACCGAGGCAACCGCGCAGCTCGTGCATCCGGAGTTTGACCAAGGGGAGCGGATCGCCTGCATTTCCTACCCGGTCTCTCGCGACTGCTCGACTCCTATGCTTCAGCAAGCGCTTCTCCCGCTCGAACACCAGTGCCAAGTCGAGGCCTTGCTGCGGATCGCCGCCTACGGCGGCAAAGCCCCTCCGCCGGTAGAGAGTTACTTCGAACTCCTCCCGGGCGAGGAGGACATCCTAGCCGAAGCGAAGCGCCTCGCAATCGAGGCCTGGCCCCACGGCTGACATCCGCCCCCTGCCCCAGCCACCACCTCAGGCCCGTTCCGAGAACACAAAGAGTGTTTGAGGAACGGGCCATTTCATTAAATCAATACTATATTTACCTATTAGTAATCATTTCTCAGGACCGATATGGCAGTAGTAAGTTTTCTCAAGTCCGTATTCGCTTGCGACGGAACATTCTGGGCAGATACAACCTTGCTTTTCAGGAGAACACGGTGTTTTGCCCCTCGCACAAAAAAGTTTCTCCTTCTTCCCGACCACACACTCATTATACGTCGGGCAGTTCGGGCAAATACACCGCTTGCTATTTTCTTTTGTATTTGGAATTTTCACAATAAATTATCTACGATGTTATCCAACGGGCGAACCCTGTAGCTATATAGCTATTTCTCTTCCTATTTCCCCCGAACAAATCTGAAAAATAAAGCCTCCAAGTTCTTAAGGACCAATCCTGTTTAAACTCGAGAACGAGATCTTATCAAAAGTGCACTGCCAACTAATAAGATCGGGGTAACTATTGCAGCTACAATCAGGGAATAATTTGAGCCACCGCCGCGATCAGCTCCTGTTTCCGGCAGAATTTCCGGAGCGGCTGTGGAAGCAGCAGCTACTTCAACAACATCGGGGAATTGCAGCTTCTGTATCATCCATAAATATTGACCAAACGAAGTATTCGACATCCCAAAAATGTACAGACCATTGTCGTCGATCGCTAGATCGAAAATTTCATCAACATCTGACTTGCTCTCATTTGGATTATAGATGTAAACCCCATCCGTTCCGAAGTTAGCACTCAAGGCGCCACTCGAGAGATCGCGCTTCTCAACCCGCCAATAGTAATCACCTGGATCGTCATTGATATCTTCAACAGAAAGAATGGGTTCTTTCCTTGGCTCGAAACCCCCTTTTTGGTTAATGGAAAAACCACCAACAAGCAAAATTTGCCCGACAAATCCCCCGACATATAAGCCGGTGCTGTCGAGAACGATTGAGACAGGAGTTGCACCCGAACCAAGCGTTTCTGAAATAGCTCCACCCGTTCCAAAATCGGAAAACAATTCTCCCGTCGTAGTGTTCCGTTTTTCAATCCGCCACGAACGCGGAGTGACTAACCCAGCGTTAGTAGCGCCAATAATATATAGGGCTGAATCGTTGACTCTCAAGTCCGTAGCAATATCATTTCCGCCGGTTCCGCCACTGACATATTCCGTCACCACACCGCCTGTACCAAAACCATTGATAAGCGCTCCCGATCCAAGCTCGCGTTTTTCTATTCTCCACTGGTCCGCACCGCCGGTTCCGCCGGTGTCAAATCCAGCAACATAAAAACCGCCGGAATCAAGGGTTACAGCAAAAGGGATTCCGTAACCACTCGGGCTTTCGGTGATAATATCACCTGTACCAAATTCACCGACCAGTCTGCGGCGGCTGAGATACATCGGTAACAAATCTGGTATGATTCAATCTTTGAATCAGCTAGAGAAAGGAACCGATGATGAAAGTATTCTCGACTAGTCCGCCCAACATAATTCAACCGATATTTCGGG
>Ga0210057_1004431_pt1 | contig 18682 bp, 24 predicted proteins | sample CryGeyCG2114_010_2_FD_183968 | JGI IMG/M metagenome (GOLD analysis project Ga0210057, IMG submission 183968) | Groundwater microbial communities from aquifer - Crystal Geyser CG10_big_fil_rev_8/21/14_0.10 (SPAdes) (version 2) | ecosystem: Environmental > Aquatic > Deep subsurface > Groundwater ...
TCATTCAAAGACTACTTTGGCATGTCCAGTCCAAAATTCGACGAATGAGTTGCATGATTTAAATAACTCGATGATAAAAAATTCAACAGATTTCCTTGAACTAGAAAGAAATATAATAAATGACCTCGTTGATGATTTTGCTTCTGAAACCGGTCTTTTTTTTGATCCTAAAGTTAAAGATAAAATTTTTAATTATATTTCTTTTCTTAGAGAAGACAGTAAAACATACGTTCGTGAAGTGCGAGAAATTGCAGAATTCTTTTTCAATTATGAACTTACTTTATTAAGACGATAAAATCACAATTTTTATAAATCCGTTTTACCGTATATAATCATAAAAAGAGCGTTGTGTTATACTAGATTAAATTTTTATTTTGCTAGTTCAACCTTTAAAAAAATACAAGTCCGGCTTTACTGAAGGAGGTGATGCATTAGCCGGTCTATTTTTAACCGAAAATTTAATATATTACTTTAAATAAAAAGTATTTATGGTTGATGATCACGTAAAATACAAGCCTTCTTCAGAAGAATGGGATGAATTAAAAAACGAATATTTTGAAGTTTGGCAGGGAATTCCAAATTATATTATTGATGATTCTTTTGCAACTCGTAATGGCGGAAAAAAATATAATAAAAATCATCAATGGATTGAAATTTCTAAAGCAGCTTTAGAAGCTTACAAATCAAATCCCAATTCAGTTTTTTTAGTTCAATTAGAAAAAGATGATAATCTCGATAAAAAAGTGGTTGGAATTTACCCTGCAAATATGAATTTAGAAGACGCTATTAGTTTAATGGAAAATGCAAATAAAAAATTAGCTAATAGAAAGATTTAAATACCCTTATTTTTTGAAATTTCATATGGGGGTCACAAAATATTTAGGAATATGTACTTTAGCATTATTATTTGGTTGTTCTGAACAAGTTCCAAAAACTGAAGTTAAATTAAATTCTCAAATAAATAATCCTAATTTAATATTCCCAGGTCAACAAATAATTTTACCAGATTCAAATACCAATGACAGTATAGAACAAACTTTAGGCGTACAAGAAATATTGCCTGTTGAACAACAAGAATTATATTTAATAAATCCTAGAACTACTGATTTTTCTAATGATTCAGATGTGATTTTATTAGCCAGATTATTATTCGGTGAATCACGCGGTGAAAATCGCGCATTAAAAATAGATATAGGTTATTCAGTTATTAACAGAACTGGCAGTAATAAATGGTGGGGCAATACTTTAAGAGAAGTAATATTGAAACCTGTTCAATACAGTTGTTTCAATTCTAACGATTCTAATTATGAGGATATTAAAGATCCTTGGAATAGTGAGCATGAATCTGTTTGGGCTGAATGTATTTTAGTTGCAAAATACGTTCTTGAAAATCCGAATAAAAAAACGAATGAGGCGACACATTATTATTCAACCATCATATCAGAACCATACTGGGCAAAAGGTAAAACATCTGTTAAAACAGTTCAGAATACAAATGGAACAATAACTAAATTTTACAAATTAAAACAATGATAAAATATTATTTAATCGGAGAAGTGCACGGAACGAATGAGTGTCCTAAAGCCTGTCTTGATTTGCTAGTTAAAAAAAACATTAAACAGTTAGCATTGGAATTTGGAAAAAATTTGCAACCAGAACTTGACGCTTTTTTAAACGATGAACTGGCAGTTGAAGATTTAACAATTTTCAAAAATCCTGAAGATACTCGCGCATCAAAAGCAATGCGTGATTTAATTCAACAAGCAAAAGAAAAAAAAATCAAACTTTATTTTATTGACACTTGGTATTCAACGCCAGATCAAGATAAAATAATGGCAGAAAATTTAATGGAAATAGAAGGAAAAGTAGCATATTTTTGCGGTGCAGCTCACGCATCTAAAAGACCCATTTGTTTTGACTCTGATTCAATCTTGTTCAATATGTTCAAGAATGGAACTTTAAAAACGTGCGGTAGTTTTTTGCCGGAAGAAAAAACAACATCTTATCGTGTTGACGCTTTAGAGGGCGGTGAAATTTATAATCAACAAATAGAAGAGTACATAACAGGTAATAAAAGATTAATAGGAATGCTTGGTTCAAGAAAGTTTCCAATAATAATTCATTCAAGAGGGAAACGTTATGATTATACATATTTGGTTAAACAATTCACACCAAGCATTAACTTTTATAAACTCCAACAACCCTAATTTTATTCATGTATAAACTTTCGCCTTCAAGTTTGCACGTTTTAAAAGATTGTCCTAGATGTTTCTGGCTACAACACAATAAAAATATTCGTCGCCCTGAAGGAATTTTTCCAAGTTTACCTTCCGGTATGGATCGTGCATTAAAAGAATATTTTGATTCTTACTTAGAAAAAAATAATTTACCTCCTGAACTCGAACATTTAACGGGCGTTTCATTATTTAATGATGTTGAAAAATTAAAAATTTGGCGCAGTAATTTTAAAGGAATAAGTTGGACTGATAAATCAGGAAACATATTGCGCGGAGCAATTGACAATGTTCTTGTTAAAAATAATAAATTAATTATTTTAGATTACAAAACTCGAGGTTATCCATTAAAAGAGAATACTCATCAACATTATCAAGATCAATTGGATTTTTACAATTTTTTATTCAGAAAAAACGGTTATGAAACGGAAGATTATTCATACTTATTATTTTATCATCCTTCAAATTTTGATGAAAAAGGTAAAGTTAATTTTAATGTTGATTTAGTTCAAATTGATGTTAGTGTAGATAATGCTGAACAAATATTTAATCAAGCAATTCAAGTTTTAAAAAATGAAATGCCTTCTTATTCTGAAAATTGTGTGTATTGCAAATGGCTTGAAAAAGTTACTTTTCAAAAGTAGTGAAATTTCGAAACATTTATAAATGACTGGTGTTTTTCAACAACCATTAGAGGTTTTATAAAAATGACAGAAGAATATCAATTAGGTGCAGACGGTATGAAATTATCAATGAGTGATGATGGACTAATACAGCATTTAGATGAAAAAGCAAAACCACAAGGCACAATTTTACCTGTCACTGATTCTAGTGGCGCAAGTGTTGTTGAAACAAAACAACCGAGCATTGACGATTTATTGAATTTTGCAAATACAATTAGCGGTTTTAATGATTTTGAATCTAGAGATTACATGACTGCGTTATTTTTATTAGATAATGCACCTATAGGTTATAATGTGGATGCGTTATATGCTGGAGTTATGCTTACAATAGCAACTCATTTAGACGCAAAAGATGATGATGACACACTTGGTGACGAAAGTGAACACGTATTAACAGATATTTTGAACGCGTTCAAAACTAAAACCGGTTACAATTCGTAAAATGATATTCGGTTGGTTTAAAAAAAAGAAACCAGAACAATCTGAAGTTATGGGTGACTATGAATCAAATTCTAAACCAGTTCAAGAAGACGCACCAGTAGAACCAGTTCCTACTGTTAAATCAGTTAATATGAAAACTCACATTGGTGATCTTTATGAAGACTCTGATCATATTACAGGAATGTATGATTCAGACTCTGAATTTGAAGAAGATATTACTGCATTATTTAGTGACCAATCTGTAACGGTTCAAGTTAATCTTGACCAACTTATAAAAATTTCTAATCAAATTCAACAAATACTTGACGATCAAAATTACACAAATGCTTTATTTGCAATAGATAATTTACCTCTCGAGTATAAAAAAGCTGCCTTATATGCAAAAGTTGCACTGAAACTTGCACAAGTTATTGATGAAGGCGAGTACGAAATTAATGAAAGTGAAGTTTTAGAAAACTTATTACGAACTTGCAAAGAACGATGTGAGTATCTTTAATTTTTTTCTTTTTTAAATTAATGAATATACTCCTTCAAATCTTTATTAATAACAATCAATTATTAACAACACTTATAAAATGTTAAAAAATAAATTAATTAACGAACGAGGTAAAAAAAAATGTTGGAATTATACTTAATAAGACACGGACAATGCGAAGCTAATTTATTAAAACATATTGTTGGAGGAAGATCTAATTATTCACCATTAACTGAATTAGGCGAACAACAAGCAAAATTATTAGGTAATAGATTGAAAAAAGAAAATGTTAATTTTGAAGGGGTATATTCATCTATCGCTGAAAGAGCTAAAGACACAGCAAAAATCGTTTGCAACATTATAGGATTTCCATTAGATCAAATAATATTATCAGAAGATTTTCAAGAACAATCTCATGGTTCTTACGAAGGATGTTTAAGAGATGATATATGGACTCCCGAAAGTTTAAAAAGTTGGGAAAAAGATAAACACAATTATGCTCTACCTTCAGGAGAGTCATTAAAAAATGCAGGCAAACGCTGGTATGACGGTGTAGAAAAATACTTATTAAATAAAAACGGTACATATGCAATTTTCGGTCACGGCACTGCAATCAGATGTTTTCTTGCTGAATTGTTTAATTTTACTGGAGAAACCATTTTATCACTTCACACAGGAAACACATCAATCAGTGAAGTAAGATATGATAATGGACAATGGTCATTAAAAAGATTAAATGACAATTCTCACTTGAAATAAGTCGAAACATTTATTAAATTCTTTTTTTAAATTTCAACTTATGACGATTCACGTTGTGATTTCGTACTTTGAAAAAGAGGAGTGCGGGTACTTATTAGGAACAGATAGTTCTCTCAGCTTAATCAATAAAGAAAAAAAAGTTAATTTTCTTAGTGAAAAAGCATTTTTTAGTAAAAACACGATAGGATTGTTAGGCGGTACGTTTGATGCTAAAAATTTCAATAATTTAATGGAAGATTACAATGATTTGTTAAAAAATCTTGACGGAGTATTTGAAAATATCGTTGATGGAAAAAATTATTTTGAAGTTCCATTGATAAAAAATAGTAAAGGTTACCGAATGTTTTTAGCTAAAAAAAGTGATGAAATTTTAGAATTATACCGGTTATCAAGCGGAGGAAATAAAGAATACTGGCACAAAGCACAATTATTACATTCCTTGCAAAGAAACAGTTCTGAACTTTCAACAATGTGGTACTCAATATTAAGCGAACACTATCTTGAAACTAAACAAGAACACAATTATAATTTAGAAGAATGCATTGATATGGCGATAGCAGCTCTTAACCCGAAAACTAGAACTCAAGATGGTAAAATTTACACTCCAGGACCGTCACACTTATACATAGTAAATTTCAATGGAATAACAACACTGCCAATTCCCTAATTTCTTCGAAATAATCAAATTAAAAATTTATAAAACTTTATTGATTAATGCTATTTTATGGCTAATACTCTTGAAGATTGGATTGAACAAGTTAAATTAAACGGCAAACCTGCTTGTGTTAAGTTATGCGAGCAAGATCCTGAATTAGCTGTCAGAATTTTTAATATAACTAATCACCAGTCATTAGGTGAAACTTTTGTTGAAATGTACAAAGCTAACGAACAATATCATCATTCTGCTTATTTCATTTCTGTAGAATTAGGAACGCCCATAAAAAGAAAAAATGAATCTGAAAGAATTACTAAACAACTTGGTTATGTTGGCAAACCAGAAGATGATCCTGATTATATTTGGAAAGATGCTTTAAAAATTATTGGAAAAAAACGAGATTAAATTTTACCTTGATGAGTTCTTACTTCATTATTCTTAATTATTTTTTCTAATACTTGAACAAAACTTTTTTCTTGTTTTAAAATAAGATATGCTGATTCACAATACTTCATTAAATTTCCAATGTGTTCTTTGAAATTATGGGTTTTATCGATATTCCAAACAGGTTGTTTATTGCTTTTTTTATACGTATTAGCTATTTTACCTAACTCACTACTTATTGCGTAAAAATGATTTTTTACTTGTTTAATTTGTGCGTTTTGATACACTTCATCAGCATTCCATTCAAACATTCCGCACAAACCTAAACAATAAACAGTTATATCTCCTAAAGCGTCAATAATCCCTTCGGCATCATTCTGCATTAATGCATCACTCAATTCACCTAATTCTTCAGTCATTAATACAATTTCATCATTAACTTTAATCGTGTTAAACTTACGTGCCAATTTATTTTTATAAACGCGCTCTTTTAATAATTCATATTCTCCCATTTTAATTAATTATTTTTGCTAAAATTTATAAAAGTAACGCAATACTTAATATATAAAATAATTGCCAGTGTCGGATAATCCGGTATTCCAGCGGTCTCGAATGTGATTCATAGAAAACCGCCGTCGTAAGACTTGCAGGTTCAAATCCTGCCACTGGCGTTTTTATAAAAATGGATAAAAAAAAATTAATAAAAATACTTAATGAGATTTCAACAATAAAGTATGTTTTGATAAGTGCAAGTCTTATTATCGCTGCTTCTTTAATATTATATTTTATGGGGCAACCATTAATTTGTAAATGCAGTTACATTAAATTATGGCATGGAGTGGTGTTTAGTTCTGAAAATTCTCAACACATCTTTGATTGGTACACTCCATCACACATAATTCACGGCGTGTTATTTTTTGGTTTGTTGTGGTTGTTAATGAAAAAGTTATCTTTTGGATTTCGTTTTTTAATAGCCACAATTTTAGAAGCTGGTTGGGAAATATTTGAAAACACTGATATGGTAATTAATCGTTATCGTGAAGCAACTATATCTTTAGATTATTTCGGTGATAGCGTAATTAATTCATTTGCAGATATGCTCGCAATGGTTTTAGGATTTTTTTTAGTGCGCAAACTTCCTGTATGGGCATCTATAACAATAGTTGTAGTTTTAGAATTATTTGTAGGCTATTTTATTCATGATAATTTAATCTTAAATATTATTATGTTGATTTATCCCATTAAAATGGTTCTTGCTTGGCAACAATTAGCTTGATTGATTGAACGTATTATTTATATATTTAATTTTTGATAAATTAATTATTCTAATAATAACAATAACATCATTACGCCAATACCTAAAATAACTGCAAGTAATTGTAACAAAGATTCTTTCACTCCTTCTTTTTTGTGAAGTTCAGGTATTAAATCACTTCCTGCAATGTAAATAAAATTTCCTGCTGCGAAAGGAATTAGAAAATATGTTATGTGTTCAACGTAAACACTTGCAATTAAACCAACAACACCCCCTAATATTGCTGTTGCTGCAGTTAAAAAATTAAAAAATAATGCTTTAGTTTTAGAAAACCCTCCGTGAATAAGAACTCCGAAATCTCCAATTTCTTGAGGAATCTCGTGAAAAATAACAGCTAAAGTGGTCGAAATACCTACCGGAATACTAACTAAATAACTAACACTAATTATTATGCCATCAATAAAATTATGCACTCCATCACCAACCAAGTTCATAATTGCAAAAGGGTGAGGATGATGCTTTGAAGTTGGCACGTGACAATGCCTCCACCGTATGAATTTTTCAATTATGAAAGAAAAAAGTAAACCAAACAAAAGATATAAAGAAATATCTAAACCGAAACCTGCTTCTTCAATAATTTCTGGAAGTAAATGAATGAATGCATCACCTAGTAATGCGCCTACAGAAAAACTAACTAAATAAATTAATAATTTTTCTAACTTTTTCAAATTAATCGCAAACAAAAAAATTCCTGCAAAAGAAACAAAACTAACAAGTATAACACTTACTAATGAATAAGCCCAAATTTCAATCATTCTAACAAAAAACAGTTATTAATATTTAATTCTTTTGTTAATAACTTTTATAGTAACATTTATAAATAAGTTAATAATTTTACTCGGTATGTCAATAATAAGCATGTCAATAAATGATAAATTATTGAAAGATATAAATAAATTACAAAAAGATCTCGGTTTTACTGGGAGAAGCGAAATTATAAGAGCAGGTTTAAGAACTTTAATAAGTGAAGAAAAAGTTAAAACAAGACTTAAAGGAACAATAGAAGGAATAATAATTGTAGTCAACCAAGAAAAACATAATGATGAAGTTAGTAAGATAAGCCATAATTATCATGATATTATCAAAACAGAAATACATAATCATTTGGAAGAACACAAATGCTCGCACGTTTTCGTAATAAAAGGCAACGCTGAAGAAATAAAAAAAATAATCACTGAAATGAAAATTTCAAAAAAAATCCAAGATGTAAAATTAGTTATTTCTTGACTCCAAAAAGATAAATTTAAATATAGCATTTCTTTAATGCATTTAAAAAAAGATGGTGAAAAGTAAATCTAAAGAAATGAATAAATACTTAAAATTATTTTTAATTTTAGCTGGAGTGTTTATTTTTATGGGATTACTTTACGGTTGGTTTATTATTGATGCTCAAAACAAATTTGATCGATTAACTGGAGGAGAAGAAATTACTTCTTCAGAACTCGCACTGACTTTGTTAAATATTGAAGAAATAGAAAAAGCAACAAATTTGAAGGGCTCAATTATTCCTTTACTTCCTCAGTTTAATGATAAACTTGCTGTTGAAGACGCAGAAAAGTATGGTTATCAAGATTTGGTTGCAAGATTATTTCTTAGTAAAAATTCAGGAGATTTACTTATTGATACAGCAATTACTTTATTCGACACTGAAGGACAAGCAGAAAATTTTTTAGAAAAAAAGGCAGAAGAAACAGGTGTTAAAACAACAAAATCATTCGAAGAAACAGTTCTCACAGTGTATAATGCTTATCAAGGCGATGAAATTAATCCTCCAAGCGCAACATTAAGGTTCGTGATTCAAAATTTAGTTGCAAAAATAACGGTTTACGGAGGTAATCCAACAATAGATTATACTAACACAGGACTATTAAGCACAATAGTTATTTCTTTAGCAACAGAACAAAAGAAAAAAATAGAACAATTACTTGAAGGAAAAATTCAAGAAATTATAAATATTTATCAAACAAACATGGCGTTCAACAATCTTCCCAACGAATTGTCAAATGCTGAACTTATTGGAATATCTTACTTTGCTCAAGAAGAATGGCTTGGAGAAACAGGAGATTTAAAAAAAAGTCAACTTAAAGGATTTAAAAGCGGAGCAATGGAAAATTTTAAATTAAAAAATCTTCCAGGACACGTATTAAGTGTAGTAATCATAGAATTTGACAATAAAGAGAACGCGTTAAAAGAACAAAAAGTATTTTTTTCCGAAGGAGTTCACATAGATGATGAAACTTCTCAAATGTTAAAACTTCCTAAAACTCTTAATGAGTTTAGTGTTGCAAGAATAAGTGATACAATGGCAGAAATGCAATCAGTTCACAGATTATACTTATACGATCTCGCACTTGTTTCACCGTATGGTAAATTTGATAAAGAAAATGCAAGAGAACTTTTAGTAAAATACGGAGAAGAAATATTTAATTAAAAAAAAAGGTGATATGAATGAAAAAAACAATAATTTTAGCAATATTATTTATTTTATTGGTTAGTTGCGCACAAAATGAAAACTTAGACAACTATCAAACATATGATGGTGCGGATTTTAGCATCAGTTATCCTTCGAATTGGGAATTTTCAATAATGGAGGGAGGAGTGTTCGCGTTTAGTTCTCCGCAAGAAAACACTGATGATGCGTTTATTGAAAACTTAAATGTTTTCGCATTTGAACTATCTCAAGGAGCAACTTTAAATGACGCAATTAATGAAGGATTAGTACAATTACAACAATTTCTTCCCGAATTTAATTTAATCAGTAACAAAGAAACAACATATTTAGGAATGCCTGCAAAAGAATTAAATTATGAAGCAAAAGCAGGAGAATCAACACTAAAATTTTATCAATTAGCAACCGTAAAAAACAACAAATTATTCACACTAACATATGTGGCAGAAGCACAAAAGTATAATAATTACTTAAAACAATTTGAAAAAATGATCAACTCGTTTAAAATTAAATGAAAAAAATAGGTAAAACCTTAATTAAAATGAAACAAGAACTAATTGTGATTTTTTTAGTTGTACTTGTATCATTAACTGGTTTGATCATAATATTTGACAATCAGCCCACTATTTCAGGACAAGCAAGTTTTATAGAATCTTTACTTAACTGGATGAAACCTTTAGAACAAAAAATTGAAACTGAACAAAATGCAGGACTCTACGAAAATGAAAATACAGAAGTTGAAGAATTGAACGCAAAAGACGTAATCAATCAATATAGAAAAGAAACTCAAGATATAGAAAAAAACAATCAATATTCTGAAGAACTCATTTCTCAACCATTGCAAACTCAAAATTCACAACTTCTAGACTTATCAGTTGTTGGATCATGGAGAGCTTACAGTCAAGCAATATTTTATGATTCAGGAAGTTCAAACTGGCTAAACAAACCATCAACGAGAAGATTAACAATAAGTCCTGATGGAACTTGGGAATACGGTTCAACAGGAACGTGGAAAACAGAACAAATAACTGAAAATGATTGGAGAAAATGGAATATTCAACCATATGGTCCAACTAAAAAAATAGTTTTGAATGGTTGGAGCAATTCTATAGGCGATGGTCCTATTGAAGAAGGAAGTCAAGGCGTTGATTTTATCTGGATAATATATCGTTCAGAAAAATTATCTTTAGGCCCTGCAACAATTCAAATAAAATTTGGACATTAAAATGGAAAAAGAAATAACATTCACAGTTTTAATTGTTTCATTAATCGCTTTAGCTGGATTATTCAGTTTAAATTCAACAACAGGCAATCTTACTTACGATGATGGATATTATTCATTAAAAGTTTCAACAAACGGCAACGGATACGTTTCATCATACCCTTCAGGAATAGAATGCGGATATGCTTGTTCAGAAACTTATTCTCAAGGCACAACAATAACTCTAACAGCAAAAAGTTTAGGAGATAATTTTAACAGTTGGAACGGAGCATGTAGTGGAAGCAGTCCAACATGCACTTTAACACTTGACTCAGACAAAACTGTAAGCGCATCATTCGGATCAGCACAACATGAACAACCAAAAACACCCGCTCCAAAAGAAGAAATTAATTATTATCAAAGACAACAACCTCAATCTAGCGATTACAGAACTAAAATTATTGTTCCTGCATACAACGATCATCCTTCCGCTTGTGATGATTATCCTACAATGCCTGGATGTCCTGGAGAAGGAACAAACATTGTCCCAATAATACCACAACCAAGCATTCCTGACGTAACAATGACCGGTTTTGAACCAAGAACGGGATATGAAAGAACTGCAGTTTACATTAAAGGAACAAATTTAAGATATGTCTCAAGAGTTTACTTTGGCGGAGAATTAGTTGAAGGATTTAGTGTTTCTCCAGACGGCAAAGAATTGCAAACAATAGTTCCTCAAGGTGCTGAAACAGGAAGAATAACATTAGTATTAACCTCTGGAGGAACAGAAGAATCAAGTCAAGATTTTGTTGTATGGACTGGAAAATGCAGTAATCCCGATGTCACAAAAGCATTCAATCAATTAAATAAACTCCCTCAAGGAAATAGAAATTCAGGTGAATGCGACATAACAAGATACTTACGTGCATACTCTAATTATAAAGAATTAAGAAATGCAATACAAAAAATTGTAGGCTTTAACAAATTACCATCCCCGAAAATAAAACATTTCAATCCTTCAGTAGCATTGCCAGGACAAGAAATATCAATAATAGGAGAACTCTTTGATATTTACGTTGATGAAATAAAATTTAATGGAAAAAACACACCATACAAATTTATTGACAGCAAAGAAGTAAAAATAACAATTCCTCAAGAAACAGTTTTTGGAGAGCATGAAATAACAATTATTTCAGACATTCATGGAAGTGGAAGTGCGAAAATAAAAATAATTCCATTACCCGCAATATATGATTTCAATCCAAAAAATGTTTGGTCTGACGAAGAAATAACTATAATTGGACAAAACTTTTACGAACCAGTAGAAATAAGCTTTTATAATACGAACACTAAAAAAGAAATTCTTACAAAAAATTTCAAAGCAGAATCATTACAACAAATAAAAGTCAACGCTCCACAAACAGCAGGAGAATACATAATAACTATAAAAGGAAAAAATAGTTATGTCAGAACTCAAACTGTTTTAAAAGTTGAATCAAAACCGTCACATCCAGAAATAACAAGTATAGAACCAGAAAATGGTATGCTGGGAAATAACGCAATAATTTATGGAAAAAATCTTAAAAGTATTAATTCAATAACACTTAATGGTCACAGCATAAATTATCAGAAAGATGATTCTGACACGCAAAAAACAATTTATGTGAATTGGGGTATCAATCATGGTTTAGTTAAAGTGAAAAATCCAAGTGGCACAGTTCAAGCACAATTAATTTCGAACAAAAATCCAGTAACAAAATTAATAACCGGAAAAGAAGAAACTTGCTTTGGAGGAGTAGGCAAAGGGTGTTACGGAAGCGAAGATAATAAAGAAGAATGGAGTTGGGGATCACAAAAAATAATTGCACCAGTAGGATGTTCAAACGAAGTTAACGGTCAAAGAAATTGCTGGGTAGTTCCAGGAAGCATCAAGCATGATAATTGTTGCGCAAGATACCCTTCAGGAAAAATGTGCGGCGGTCCGGGAAAAGACGGACAACCAGCAGGAGATAACAACCATGATGGTAATTGCGTTACAGAATGGGATGCCGCTTTTTGGGATGTATTCTGGTGGAGAGCATTCGTAGCAACATTTGATGCAACAAAATCAACAGATTTAACACCAAAACAAAGCAATAGGTACACTTTAAAAGATAACAACGGAAATGCAATACCTTCTGAAACAGCAGAAACATTAAGACTTTGCGCACCAGCAGGACACGAATTAAGAGAACAATTCGATGAAGGCTTCTGCTGTTCAGGCTCGGCAACAAATAAAAAATGTAATGGAGGAAGAGGAGTTCAAGCATTACCCATAACTGATAAAATTGTAAGAACAGAACAAGGAGCAGACTTATCAACAATACCTACACCATTAGCACCGGGAGAACAACCAAAACCAAAAATAACAGAATACACGTTAGAAATTACTGGAGGATATTCAGGTTCAGTCAAAACAGAAGATGAAAAAATAACTAATTGCAGGAATCAAAATATTTGTAAAACAACTTATCCTAGTAACACACAAGTAACTATTATTGCTACACCAGATTTTGCTGATTATGAGAATTCTGGTTGGTATGGTAATTGTTTAGGAACTCCAAAAGATCAAAACTGTGTTTTAACAATGAATGCGGATAAAAAAGTCACTGTTAACTTTTTCAAAAAACCAGAACCTACACAACATTCAGAGTACACTCTTGAAATTATTGGGGGGTATTCAGGATCAGTTAAAACAGAAGATAGTAAAATAATTAATTGTAGGAATCAAAATGTTTGCACAACAACTTATCCAATTAATACACAAGTAAATATTATTGCAACACCCGATTTTTCAGATTATGAAAATTCAGGCTGGTATGGAGATTGTTCTGGAACTCCAAAAGATCAAAACTGTGTTTTAACAATGAGTGCAGATAAAAAAGTAATCGCTAACTTTTTTAAAAAACAAGAACAAATCACACTTTCAAAAGAATTCAAACTGGAAGTTACTGGTTCTTTCTCTGGATCGGTTAAAACTGAAGACGGTAAAATAACGAATTGCAGAAACTTAAACACTTGCAGTGCAATTTATCCGAGCGGTTCACAAATAAAATTAATTGCCACCCCAGACATGTCAGATTACGAAAATTCAGGCTGGTATGGAGATTGTTTAGGAACTCCAAAAGATCAAAACTGTGTTTTAACAATGAGTGCAAATAAAAAAGCAGTAGTTAGCTTTTTTAAAAAACAAGAACCTCCGAAAGAAGAACCTAAACCAAGACCTGTTAGAGGTCGTCCCATTGGTGATGTTTGCAGAGGAAGAAGATATTGTCAAAGACCTGTACGCGGATAAAAAAACAGAAATAATTATTTTGTTTGATAATTTTCTTAAACTTAATTTTAGAACCGCCCGCTTGATTACTTCTTTTGCTGAATGCGTTCTTTTTTACTCTTGCAAGCGGAAATTTGAGGCAGTAAAGCTGCAAATGATTATTATAAAATTCTTTACAGGCACTGTGCTTTAATTTCATTCTTCTCCTTTGTCAATTCGCGACTTTAGTCGCGAATAATAATATGTGAATTTAACACTTCACGCACACTCATTAACCACAGAAAAAGATATTTAGTGAACGTCTACAAACTCATACCGATAACAATCTTTAAAAATAAGCTAGCAATAAACCTATTTATGGTCAAAATTAACAGGGAATTAATAGAAAAAGTAGCTCAATTATCTAATTTGAGATTAACTGAAGAAGAAACTTCTAAATTCGAAACCGATTTTAAAGAAATACTTGATGCTTTCAAAATTCTTGACGAAATCAACGTATCTAAAGTAGAGAGTTCTTTCCGTCCTTTCGAAGAAAGAAATCATTTAAGAGAAGACAAAATAGAACCTTCACTTGAAAAAGCATTAAAAAATGTTAAAAACAAACAAGAGCACTTTTTTAAAGCGCCGAGAACTATCGAGTAGAAATATTTATAAACTTTGTTCGGTTTATTCTTATTATGACTCAAGAATTCAACATTGTTATTGAAAAAGGAGAAGATGGTTATTTAATATCAGAAGTTATAGAACTCCCAGGATGTCATACCCAAGCCAAAACGTTTGATGAACTAATTAAAAGAACCAAAGAAGCAATTTCTTTATACCTTAAAAGTCAACAAAAACCTGTTGAAATATTAACCAAATTTGTCGGCATTCAAAAAGTATCTGTTTAAAATGTCAAAAATACCTTTGATTACTGCAAAAAAGTTTTCAAAAGTTCTTGAAAAATTAGGTTTTAAATTATTAAGACAAGAAGGAAGTCATATGTTTTTTAAACATACGGACGGAAGAACAACAGTAGTTCCAAATCATCCTGGAGAAAAAATTGACAGAGGATTACTTAATAAAATAATTAAGCACGATGTGAAAATATCAAGAGAAGAACTAAACAAGTTATTATAAAATGATTCGAAACGTAATTAATGAATGCAAACAATTGAATAAAGAATACAATTACTTCAACATAATCCAAGAAGTCAAACCATTAAAAAAAGGAGAACTTGATGGATTACTAATAAGTGTTAAAGACCTCATCTGTGTTAAAGATGTAGAAACAACAGCATCATCAGATATATTGAGAGGTTACAAGCCAGTGTTTGACGCCACAGTTGTTAAAAAAGTCAGAGAGCAAGGAGCAACAATAATAGGAAAAACAGTTTGTGACACTTTCGGCTTTGGAAGTTTCAACACGAACGTTGGCAATAGTTTTAAAATTCCAAAAAACCCTGTTGATCCTTCAAGAGTTACAGGAGGATCAAGTGGCGGAGGCGCAGGAGTTACAAAAAGTTTAGGCGAAAAACACGCAGCACTCGTTACTAGCACAGGAGGATCAATAGAATGTCCTGCATCATTTTGCGGAGTAATAGGATTCTGCCCAACATACGGATTAATAAGCAGAAACGGACTAATAGATTATGCTAATTCCTTAGATAAAATAGGGATAATGAGCACTAAAGTTAATATTGTTAAGAAAGTTTTTGACGTAATAAAAGGACATGACAGTAAAGATAACACTTCAATAAAACAAAAACCAAAACTTTTCAAAGAAAAAAAATTAAAAATAGGACTTATCAAAGAAAGTTTGAAAGGAATGGACGACCAAGTAAAAAAACAATTCAATAATGCGGTAGAAAAATTAAAAAGTAAATACGATGTTGAAGAAGTAAGTTTAGACTTCACTTTTCGCTACGGCATTCCTACATATTACATTCTTGCAACAAGCGAAGCATCAACAAATCTCGCAAAACTTTCAGGAATGCGTTATGGTGTAGAAGAAACTGTTGAAGAAAAAAGTTTCAACGAATACTTTACTCAAGTAAGAAGCAAAAATTTTAATGAAGAAACAAAAAGAAGAATAATGCTCGGAACATTCGCAAGAATGAGCGGTTACAGAGATGCATATTATTTGAAAGCAACAAAAGTAAGAACACTAATAATAAAAGAATACAAAAAATTATTCAAAAAATACGATGTTTTAATCTCACCAACAATGCCAGTAATCGCACCAAAATTTGAAGAAGTAAAAAAAATGACACCATTACAAAACTACATGATGGACATTTTAACAGTAGGACCGAACATTGCAGGAATCCCCCACGCAAGCATTCCAGTACAAAAAGAAGGATTACCCGTAGGCTTAATGGCGATGTGCGATCACTTAGAAGAAAACAAGTTATTCTATTTTTTGAAACTAGTGGAGGAATCACAATGAATTCAAAAATTCAAAGTTCACAATTCACAAAACTCCAAACAAACCACAAACTTACCGAAGGTAAGCTACGAACGTCAGTGAGTTTGCCACAAACCAGTTTCAACACTGACACAGTTATAGGTTTAGAAATTCACGTAGAATTAAACGTTAACACAAAACTATTTTGTAGCTGTGCAAGAACTGGCAACGACACCCCTAACTCTCGTGTTTGCCAAGTTTGTCTTGGACATCCCGGTTCGAAACCAACACTAAACAAAAAAGTATTAGATCACGCAATAAAATTATGCTTAGCACTAAATTGCACTTTAGATCATGAACTTATATTTTCAAGAAAAAGCTATTTTTATCCTGATATGAGCAAGAATTATCAAATAACACAATTTGAAAGACCACTCGGATTTGCAGGCAGTTTAAAACTTAACGAAAAAATTATTAATATCAAACGAGTTCACATAGAAGAAGATCCTGCAAGCATAAGTTATCCTGAAAGCATGCAGTCAAGCAAGTATTCATTAATAGATTACAATCGTTGCGGTAACTCTTTACTAGAAATAGTTACAGAACCAGAATTAGAAACTCCAAAACAAGCAAGAGAATTCCTAAACAAACTAATATCAATATTGTCTTACTTAAAAATTTTTGACATAAACGCGTGCATAATAAAAGCAGACGCTAACGTATCAATCAAAGAATCAAATTATACTAGAGTTGAGATTAAAAATATTACCGGATTTAAAGAACTTGAAAGAGCACTAACTTACGAAATAATGCGACAAAAAACTCAATTAAGAATGAAAAGAGAAATAAAAACAGAAACTCGCGGGTGGGATCCTAATAGTAAAACAACAAAATTACAAAGAAGCAAAGAAAGCGAAGACGATTACGGTTACATAATAGAACCAGATTTAACAATAACAGATGTAAACGAAGAATTAGTCAAACTATTAAAAAAAGAAATACCTGAATTAGCCCACCAAAAAAGTGAAAGATTCATAAAACAATACAACATAGACCCTATTGATGCAGAAGTAATGACTTTAGAATTCGAGTTAGCAGAACTTTTCGAAAAAGTAGCCAAAGAAATCAATCCCTCACTAGCAGCCAAATGGTTACGTCGTGAATTATTACGAGTTCTAAATTACAACAAAAAAACTGTTCGAGACATAAAATTTGACGAAAAAGAATTAATAGAATTATTAAGCCTTGTAGAAACTAAAACAATAACTGACACGACAGCACAAAGAATAATGGAGCAATTAATAGAAAATACTTTTTCTCCAAAAAAGTATGTAGAAGAAAAAGGATTATCACAATTAACCGATCTTTCAGAAATAAAAAAACACTGCGAAAAAGTAATAAAAGAAAACCAAAAAGCAGTAGACGACTACAAAAACGGAGAAGCAAAAGCAGTACAATACTTAATAGGACAAGTAATGAAACTAACAAAAGGAAAAGCGAATCCAGAAGTGGTGAATGGGGTTATGAAAAAGCTTGTTGGAAAATGAATGGAAAGAATGATACAAACAAAACTTGGAAAATTTATGTTTTAGATTTGAAGACTTTAGTAACTGGGGCTTTGGGTGGAATGGTTGTTTTGATTTTTGATAGAAATAATTTTTCTGTATATTCTTTTTTCTATATGTTTTTTTCTGTTTTTGTTGCTTTAATAATTTCCTGGATTTTTAATTTAATACTGAATTATAAAAAATAATAAAAAATGAACAAACAATTACTTGAAGAAAAGAAAGCAAGATTTCTTGCTTGTGTAAATCGTGCTGCAGATCATCTTGGGGTTATAGTTCCTAAAGTTCAGTTTTGGGAAGATTTTTGTCCTTATGATACTAAGAAAGAGTGGGCGCATATTCATTTAGATACTTTTGTTATTTGTGTTTCTGAATTAAGATTAAATGAAATGACTTATGAAAAAATTGAAGAAACTGCAACACACGAAGTGACACATATGATCGATCCTACACATAACTGTAGTTTTCATGCGAAACATCAAGAACTTAAAATAGCCTCTTGGAGACCTCCTGGAGGAGTAGTTTTTATTGGAGGGAGTAAAAAAGATTCTGAAATTAAACCTAAGAGATATATTCCTAAAATTGACAAGATTAGATGCAACTATCATCTTTGCAGGAAAAAGACTAAGTTAAAACAATGTACTTATTGTGAAAATTATTATTGAAATTTTTAATAATCCCTTCGGGATTTTAAAAATTTCTAGGGGTGGAATACCCCGACCTTTAGGTCGTTTTCTTTCGAAAATTTTTTGAAGCGGCTTCGCCGCAGAATGTTCTGCGGACGAAACTGCGCACACATTTTTACGATTTATGTAGCGT
>Ga0210057_1004432_pt1 | contig 18682 bp, 19 predicted proteins | sample CryGeyCG2114_010_2_FD_183968 | JGI IMG/M metagenome (GOLD analysis project Ga0210057, IMG submission 183968) | Groundwater microbial communities from aquifer - Crystal Geyser CG10_big_fil_rev_8/21/14_0.10 (SPAdes) (version 2) | ecosystem: Environmental > Aquatic > Deep subsurface > Groundwater ...
CACCTCAGAAGAACTGGCGTATGTGGTGAAGAAACTCAATAAGCGACCAAGGAAGCGTCTCAAATTTAAAAGTCCACGCTCCATATTTCTGAGGCAGTGAGTGGTGCAATTAGGGTGCTAATTCAGGCAACAGAGGTGAGCACTGTAGCCTTTCTGTGCCCTAGATTGGGTCAGGAAGTTTTTTACTAATTTCCCTTATTGATGTATTGCGATGAATTAACTCGTCGTTGCGTACCGATACGAAAAACTCATACTGCGACCGAGGAAACCGTCCGTACCAATCTAAAAAGTCGCTCCGGAAAGGTTTCTTTTTTAACTCTTCTCCTTGCTCTTCTAAAAAGAGACTGTATTGCTCAAACGCATGGTCTTCAAACAAGTAATTTAGCTCAAACGAATATTTGGGATTAATAAGATACAACCAGTACGATACCCAAAAATAAAAAAACGAAAAAAGGACTGGGATCAACGTGTGTCTAAAAAATCCCGCACTCTCTTCACTTTTTGCAAGGCACGAGATAACAACCACGTGCATCGTCTCGTTGTCTTGCGCAAAGCGCGCAAATTCGGCAGTGTCTGCTAACTGCATTGCTTTCTTTTCGTTTGTATAAAACAACGTTAAAAGGGTGTACGCAGAGGATGTCCACGAGTGGTACGGAACGCGCGCAATCACCTCAACGGCACGAAATTTCAAATACGATGGCTTTTTTCCATAAACAAGGTTTCCGCTCCACACTAAAAACCCGCCGAACAAACGCGGAAAGAAGCTTGGTTTGTAATCATCAAACGTCTCTTTGTACGCCTTCAGTGTTTCAGGGTTTTCTAATTCTTTGTTCAACAGCTCTGCCCCTGCATCTCCTTTTTGCATTTCCATATGCCAACAGTATACATTCTTGATCCACACAGCTACTCAACGGTGTGTAAAATCATTTCTTTTGTAATAGCCCCTTCTCGAAGGGTAACCAGCACCGTACCTCGTGCATCAACTACCGTTGATGGCTCACTTTCAGGCAATGAAGGCGGAATGTCGTCGTCGTAGTCAACCATTTCTTGTTTGTCACCAAATTGTTTCAAAATTGCTTTTACATTCATTTCAGGTTTCATACCGGATACGTTTGCCGATGTTGCGGTTATCGGCCTCCCCATTTCTTGCACCAATGCGATAGGTACTGGGTGGTCTGGGATTCTAATACCAACTGTCCCCGTTCCTGCCGATAGTTCAGGAGCAAGATTTCTTGCATTCAACACCAGCGTTACCTTTCCGGGTAAAAATGTTTCTGCAATTTTTCGTGCAAGCGGTGTCACCTCTGCATACTCTTCCATCATTGCCATATCAGATACAACGATTGAAATAGGTTTATCCAGCTCTCGCTCTTTCAGATCAAATAAACGCAAAACGGCCTCAGGGTCGGTTGCATCAACTCCAAGACCGTACAGCGTATCCGTTGGATATAAAATAACTTTTTTCATTCACTATCGCGATGACGGTGAAGCACGCTCTCTCTTCTCCTTCCTTTTCCCAAAATAGATTCTCGTAATCTACTTTCCGGCATCAGCTCATTTGAAGTAGATCTTGCGTTATTCATTTTTATTCTTGGTCTACCTCGTTTTGGTGTAGTGCCTCCATACTTTCTTTCTAGTTTTCCGTCAGACATATAAGATTTTTGAAATTAAAAATTAAAACTTCTCAAAACCCTCATACTGAGGGTTTTCTTAAAATATCATACATATTGAATATGCACCAAAAGACAGTTATATTGAACGGGCATGCGAGGTTACGTGCCCGAATGACAGTGGTCGGGCGGGGCTCAATTGGCTGAGCGTGTCTTAGATAAACAAAATTTGCGCGGTTAGCTCAGTTGGTAAGGTTTCAAAAACCTTGCTCCGGCGGCGTTCGGGAAAAATGAAAGAAGGACTTTCATTTTCTCCCTCTCTTGCCGTAGTAGAGCGTGTCATTTAGACTAAAGAAGTTTGCGCGGCTAGCTCAATTGGTAGAGCGCCACATTGACGTTGTGGATGTTATAGGTTCAAGTCCTATGTCGCGCACCAAGAATCACTGTTTCAAAATCTCTCTTCGCCAAAATTTTAACTCTTCTATTGATTCAATGATGTCGTCTTTTGCACGATGGGTTTTCTTTTTTTGAAACTCTCCCACCGAAGGACTCCACCTTTTGCCAAGCTCTTTTAATATAGAGACATCAATGCAACGATAGTGAAGGTACGCATCAACCGCCGGCATATGTATCCGTAAAAAGTGCCTGTCCATATGGATAGAGTTACCACACAAAGGAGACGATTGCGGTTCAATGTACTGCTTCAAAAAAGCTAACACCTGCGCTTCTGCTTCTTTGAGAGAGATGTCACTTTCTATACTTGCCTTTTTAATACCGCTTACATCGTGCATCTCTTTCACTTCGCTTGGAATACCCTCAAAGTCTTCTTCTGAGGCGTGTATAACAATGTCAGGCCCCTCTGCCACAATAGCCAGATCCGCGTCGGTAACAATAATGGCAATTTCAATAATCTTATCTTTCAGTACGTCTTGAACCGACGTCATTTCAAGATCCATCCACACGAGTAGGTCACTTCGCTTCATAACGGTATAATACCTTAATATGAAGATCTTGATATTAGGCTCGTGGCACGACGAGACAGCAGAAGCATTTCGTGCCGAAACAGACCTGCTTGGAAAACTACTTGCAGAAAATAACCATACGCCAATTATAGCGCCCGGAGGCGGTATTTATGGGGCGGTAGGTCTTTCGTATAGGCACCACGGTGGTACGCACAGCGTTGGATTTTACCCGTCCGAAGAGGCTCGCAGTGCCGTTAACGAACAGTACATCTTTGAACCTGACGAGAAAATTATGACCGAGAGTGATTACCCAACCAGAAACCTTCTTCAAACAAAGGACGCTGAAGCGCTCATTGCTATCGCAGGAAGAACAGGGACCGTGACCGACTTCATTACAGGAGCCACTGACTACGCACTTCCCTCCGCATACCTTTTAGGCTCGAGTAAGAATATGGATCTCCTTATGGAATTTGATGGAATAAAAGGAAACAAAAATGTATACGCGGGAAACGCTGTCAGAGAACTTCTTTCGTTTGTCGAAAATTACACTGTATGAAAATACTTGCCATAGAAACAAGCTGCGACGAGACGGCTGTGACGGTGCTTGAGGCACACGGAGATTTAACAAACGCCTCTTTTACCGTTTTGGGAAACGCACTGTATTCGCAAGCGTCAAAACACGCAGAATACGGAGGGGTGTACCCAAGCCTCGCAAAGCGAGAGCACCAAAAAAACCTCCCCGCACTGACAACGCTCGCACTTAAAGAAGCGGGATTACTTGTTGAAGAGACTCAAACCTTATCACCCGACTCACTTTTAAAAATTCGTGACGAAGAGTTTAAACACAGCATTAAAGAATTTCTTGCAACAATACAAAAACCCGCAATTGATCTTATTGCCGTTACCAACGGCCCTGGGTTAGAGCCGGCGCTGTGGACAGGTATTAATTTTGCAGAAGCAATCGGCGCAGAGTGGAACATTCCCACTGTAGGGATTGATCATATGGAAGGACACATTGTCTCTGCCCTCTTAGAAAGATCCGAAAATACTGGATACAAAATACTAAATACTGACTTTCCCCTCCTCGCTCTACTTATATCAGGTGGACACACAGAGTTTGTCTTAATGAAAGAGTGGTTCGTATACGAACTCGTAGGAAAAACAAAAGATGATGCGGTCGGTGAAGCGTTTGATAAAGTAGCGCGCCTACTCGGGCTTCCCTATCCGGGAGGGCCACACATACAAACCTACGCTCAAAAACATCGCGACACAGGCGTTGCCGACACTATCTCTCTTCCTCGTCCTATGATTCAAGACGACACGTGCGACTTTTCTTTCTCGGGATTAAAAACATCGGTGCTCTACAAAGTAAAAGAGAATGCTTCTTTATCTGAAGACGACAAAGAAGCTTTTGCTCGCGCATTTGAAGACTCTGCCCGCGACGTCATAGTTACAAAAACAAAAAGAGCATTAGAAAAGACAAACGCTCAAACATTTACCGTTGGGGGTGGAGTGTCTGCAAACAAAGAAATCCGACGCGCACTTGAAGAACTCCTTGACGAACACTTCCCCCAAACGCAGATTGCTTTCCCGCACCATTCTCTTACCGGCGATAATGCCGTTATGATTGGCGTTGTTGCCTACCTCAGACACCTCCACAATCCACAACTACCAGACAGCATCCACGCACACGGGTCTCAATCATTAGTCTAAAGACGTTTTCTCTCAAAACCCGCATTGTGATACCATAATTTTTATGCACGACAAGTTTCTAAAACCATACGATCCGCAAAGTACCGAGAAAGCAATCTACAAGCTCTGGGAGGACAGTGGCTACTTCAATCCTGATAACTTGCCGGGTGAAAGAAACGAAACATTTTCAATAGTCTTGCCTCCCCCAAACGTAACAGGAACGCTCCATATGGGGAGTGCCTTAATGCTGGTTATAGAAGATATCTTTGTTCGCTATAACCGTATGCAAGGAAAAAAGACACTCTGGATCCCCGGTACTGACTCTGCCGCTATTGCAACGCAATCAAAAGTTGAAAAAGAAATATTAAAGAAAGAAAAGAAGAGTCGTCACGACCTGGGGAGAGAAGAGTTGTTAAAAAGAATTGATACGTTTGTTGAAGAAAACAAATCTACCATTCTCTCTCAAATTCGTTCAATCGGAGCCTCTGTTGATTGGAGTCGCTACGCATACACAATGGACGAGCCTCGGTACAGCGCGGTAATGACTGCATTTATTGCTATGTACAACGCAGGCCTTATTTACCGAGGAAACAGGATTGTAAACTGGGACCCAAAGGGACAGACAACCATTTCTGATGATGAGATAGTGTACGAAGAGAGAAAAGCTCACTTGTACACTTTTCGATACAGCAAAGACTTTCCTATCCCCATTTCAACAACACGACCAGAGACCAAAGTTGGCGATACCGCTGTCGCCGTTCACCCTGAAGACGAAAGGTATAAACAGTACGTGGGAAAAGAATTTGACGTTGTTTTTTGTGACGTGCCCCTCCACATTACAGTTGTTGCCGACAAGAGCGTTGATAAAGATTTTGGCACTGGTGCTTTAGGGGTTACTCCGGCACACAGTCACATAGACTGGGACATTGCCAAAAGACACAACCTCTCTCGACCACAAGTGATAAACGAATACGCAAAGATGATGGTAGAAGGACGCTTGAAAGGATTAAAGACAGCTGAGGCGCGAGAAAAGGTGGTGGCGTGGCTTACCGAAGAGGGTTTATTAGAAAAAGACGAAGAAGTTTCTCAAAACATATCTACCGCAGAGAGAACCGGAGGAATTGTTGAACCACTCCCAAAATTGCAGTGGTTTATTGATGTAAACAAAGCGTTTACCATTCCACACTCAGAGATTACCGGCATTGCTTCCGGCTCTTCTGTAACCCTTAAAGATATAATGCGCCAATCGGTTGCAGGGGGTGACACTCACTTTCTCGTAGAGCGTTTTGAAAAGACGTACACGCACTGGGCAGACAATTTACGCGACTGGTGTATCTCACGACAAATTTGGTTTGGTCACCGCATACCTGTCTGGTATAAGGGTGACGACATTAAAGTTCAGGTAGAAAGTCCGGGCGAAGGCTGGGAGCAGGACCCAGACGTGCTTGATACGTGGTTTTCTTCAGGTCTGTGGACTTTCACCACTCTCGGTTGGCCAGAAAAAACAGAAGACTTGAAAAGATTCCACCCTACAACAATTATTGAAAGTGGGTATGACATTCTGCCGTTTTGGATTGCGCGTATGATTATGCTCTCGGGATTCTTTTTAGGCCAAGTTCCGTTTAAGACTATTTATCTCCATGGACTTATTCGGGACGGGCAGGGGCGTAAAATATCTAAGTCGCTTGGCAATAACATTGATCCGGTAGATATGGGTGCAAAGTATGGGACCGATGCAGTACGTCTCTCTCTCATTATGGGGATGGCACCGGGGACAGACAGTAGGATCTCTGAAGAAAAAATTAGAGGGTATAAAAACTTTGCAAATAAAATATGGAACATCACCAGATTTATACTAGAAAACACTGAGGGCGTTATCGGCACTGATGTTCCTGTGTCGCAAAAAACCCCTGCAGATATTGCGCACCTTGACGCATGTAACAAAATTACCGCGCAGGTAACAGAATATATAGAAAAACATCGTATCGACCTTGCCGGAGACGCTCTCTACCATTACATATGGCACGAGTTGGCAGACAACATACTGGAAGAATCAAAACCAATCCTCAATGGCGACGACGAGAAAGCGAAGCTGTCCCGTCAACACACTCTCTATACAATACTCACCGCCTCATTGAAGATGCTCCATCCGTTTATGCCGTTCGTCACTGAAGAAATTTGGCAAAGCCTCCCACATAAAGACACTGACGTACTTATGGTTGCGCAATGGCCCACCTTCGCCTCGCAGTAGCTCGGCTTCGGCGTGGCAAAGCCCAAAAAACAATGCTTAGTAAAAACTACTCATATCCCATAAGTTAGCATTTTAGTACTCTCTACTGACTCACTTCTTAATTCTATTCTCCATATGAATTTTCTTAACTAATGACTAAGTACTAATGACTAACGACTATTTTGGTGCGTTACAATAATAATAATGTTTTCTTTAAACGCGCTTTTATTCGCCTTTCTTATTGGTTTTATCCCTATCCTTATTTGGTTGGGCTTTTGGTTACTCCAAGACCGAAAGAGGCCAGAGCCAAAGCACCTGATTGTAGGGGCCTTCTTGTTGGGGATGTTAGCGGTCGTTCTGGTGATTCCACTACAGGGGTTTATTGCCTCATACCTCAACATAGATATTGGAAACCTTTCGGCGCTTAATATTCCACTCTTATTTGTTTTATTTCTTTTTTGGGCAGGTATTGAAGAGGTGTTTAAAGTGCTGTTTGTATTCTTTATCATAATGAGAAAAACAGCAGTTGATGAACCGATAGATATCCCCATCTACTTTATTACCGCGGCGCTCGGCTTTGCAGCTCTTGAAAACGCGCTCTTTCTTTTTGGTCCGTTAAATGATGGGCAGATGGTGCAAGGCTTCATCACCGGCAACCTCCGCTTTATTGGCGCTGTACTCATCCACACCCTCTCAACTGCCATTGTCGCAAGCGCTGTCGCCTTCTCTTTCTATAAGGGGTGGTATGCTCGAATTCGTTGGGGCGTCGTGGGTCTTGTGGGCGCAACAATCGTTCACGCCATCTTTAATATTGCACTTGTTACCACATCGTCTGATTACCTCCTCGTTGTGTTTGCAGGAGTGTGGGTGGGCATTGTTGTTATGTTGTTAATGTTAGAATATATAAAGACGCTACAGAGACCTGCGTGGTGGAAAAAAATATTTATTAATAAAAAATAATGTAGAATTGATATATGGCAAAAAAAGGTTCTTTCTTTGACCGCCTCACTGGTGGCAACCAATTTGATGATAGCTTTGATTCTTTTGACGAAGAAGAGCGTGAAGATGCTGTGCTTACCCCTGAGAGGTCAATAGAACCTGAAGAGGTTGGCGAAGCGCAATTGACTGTTGACGTGTACCAAAACGACTCTGAGATAGTTATTCGAGCGCTTGTTGCTGGCGTAAAGCCGGAAGATTTAGACGTATCTATTACAAGAGATATGGTCGTGATTACCGGAAAGCGCGTTGAACAGAAAGAAGTGAACGAGAGCGAGTATGTATACCAAGAGCTCTTTTGGGGTGCATTCTCGCGAACAGTGGTACTTCCGGCAGAGGTAGACGTTGATTCTGCAGAGGCAACCGAAAAGCACGGATTGCTCACCATTAAGCTTCCAAAACTCAATAAAGACCGTCAAACAAAACTAAAGGTGAAGGGAAGTTAGGGTTATAACTGTAGGTAGACGTTGTAGATGTTATAAACGCTCTAACCGATCGAACAACGCACTGTCCAAATCAATGACACACTGACGTCTCCAACGTTTTAGAACGCTTAGAACGACTACAACCCTCCTAGCCCCCTAATATCTTCAACGATTTCCGGAAACTCTTTAGTATTGAAATGCCCCCTTCCGTCTAACTCTCGGACAACAGCGTCTGGGAGTTTTTCTTTATATTTTTCTAGCTCAGAGAAAGGGACGACGCGATCGTCATGACTGTGATACAGAAACACAGAATCGGCTCGCTGTATGTTAGAAAGGTCGTCACCCACGATAAAATTACTCTTCTCAAAACGCCAACGATCGCCTTCTCCATTATATGGAGCAGAGACAGAAAAGAGCCCCTTTACTTTTTTCTGTACGGTGTGTTCTGAAAAGTACTTCATTAAAAACATACCGCCAAGCGAGTGACCAACAAGAATGATGTTTGTATCGACCACGTCTAGCACCCTATCAAACAACGCTTCCCACTCTGCGTATAGTGGCAAATCTCTGTTAGGCATCGTTGGGTACAATACGTCATACGCGTCGCCCAATGTAAAGCGAAGCTCTGCCTTCCAATCTTCTTTACGTCGTAAACGCTCTAAATCAATCTCTTTATTTTTTAGCTCTTCAACCAGTGTCTCGCGAGGGATTCCAGCATAGCTTCCTCCACCATGAACCACAATGACTTGCTGTTTCTGCATATCTCTTTTTATTGTAACAATAACTACCTAGATAGGTTTTGTTGCTCCACACTTTTTACAGACGCGGTGTACGCGTTGCCATTTTGCCAGGCTCGTTGCCGGCAGTATAGGAACAGGGTCAATAACCCCTCCCCATACGTGATTCCCTCTTCCCCCCACACACGCCTCACCTGGAATCACTTTTTCTTTTCCACCTTCGTAAAAACTCATACTATTCAAGTGCCGAGAGCCGGGCTCGAACCGGCGACTTCATCCTCTTCAGGGATGCACTCTACCAACTGAGTTATCTCGGCGCTGTGCTATTTTAACCGCTATTTGCTATAAAATCCAGCTCTATTCGGTTTCACTGCTTCCCCCAGTAAATTGCTCTATAAGCTTGCCAAAGTCAGGCAATCCGCTGACCTGCGCATTTACAGAGTCAACGTTTTCTTGAAATGCTTGAGCTGTTTCAAGCGCGCGTTCTACATACGGCTGTACGTACACAACGTACATAACGTAAGGAACGACAAAAAGAAGTAGAATCCAAAAAACAAACTTGAGTATCCCCCCGATAAATGCCGAGCGTCGCATCGACTTCAACATTTGGTTATTCTCTTTCACTAACTTGTATAATTCGTCCGTTGTTGGCAATACCTTTTGTGGTTCCATATCTATTTATTTTACTACATTTTTTTATGCCATATCAAAATTTGACCTGCTCTGCGCAGTTTCTAATGACGAAAAACTGATAACTAACGACTTCTGTTTTGTGCCCTCGGCAGGAATCGAACCCACATTTTTTCCTTAGGACGGAACTGCTCTATCCATTGAGCTACGAGGGCAAGTGAGGATGATAATGAGAAAGCTTCCTTTCGCATTATATCCGAACGCCGCTCTTGAAAGCTTTGCTTACAAGAGAGGTGGTACGAATGTACCATGTTTTATAAAAGTAAACGACGACCCGCCATATAGCGGGTTTTTAGTGTTTATGCGCCGAGCTCGAGTAGTTCTGAGAGCTTTTCCTTATCAAAACCGATAACAACATCGTTCCCTATCTTAATAACTGGAACACCCATCTGTCCGGTCATATCAATCATTTCTTGTCTCTTTTCAAGATCAGTTGAAACATCGTGGTTTGTGTACTCTACGCCATTATCAGCAAAAAATTCTTTACTTAATTGGCAAAAGTGACACGATGGTGTTGAGTATATAATGACGTCTTTTTTATCCATACTATGCAATATTATTCTTAATGCGGTGCTCTTATTGTAACACCTCTCTTGTCATTACTGAAAACCTCCTATAACCCAATCAAATTCATTCTGCCAATTTCTTGAGGGGCAACTCCACCCCGGGCTCGCACTGTGGGGCCTGCTACTTGTCTCTAAATCTCGAATACCGAGCACAAAAAACGGGCCCTTAGAGGCATCGCACCCATAGCTCCCGGCATTGTATCGGTAGTACGCATAGTTTCCACAGTTGTCGTTGACCGTTGGGTCACTCAGGTGATCAGGAATGAAGTCGTTCTCAACCAGCGGTGTGGTAAATGTTCCATCTCCAGGCGAGTCCCACCCACCGCACGGACCACCGCCGGACGCAGGGTACATAGAAAATGAAATATGGTACAGCTCAAGCGCAGTTCTCATTTGTTGCATATCAGACAAGCGTTTTGCGTCTCGCGCCTTCGTTCTGGCAGAACTTAAACTTGCCAGCACCACACTTGAAAGCACACCGATAATGGCTATAACAACGAGAAGTTCGATTAAGGTAAATCCTCTCTTCTGTTTATACATATTTATATTGCAGGCGGAATCACTTCACCGGGAAGCGCATTGGCAGGAGGGGTAAATGTGTCTTTATTGCTCTCACTACCACTACTCAATAGCAGTACCAGTGAAAAAAGAATGAGTGACACTGCTACAACCACCAACACATAACTCGCCTGTTTTTCGTCTTTCACGTACCCTCCAGACACCCTCATCACAAAAGAAACCATAGCTGATCTCTTTTTGATTCTATGAGTAGTTGAAGTATGTTCTTCACCTTCAAACGATACCTGTGAAGCGTTGCCTTCAGTGTTCATAACAGTATAAATACAGACATATACTTTATAAGTATATCACTCTGCGTTAATAATGTTAATAATCTTGTGCGGAATACGAGAATCGAACTCGTGTCTATTGCTTGGGAAGCAATCATTTTGCCACTAAACTAATTCCGCTTGTACATTAGAAACCAAACCACCCCTTAATGGTCCCCAAAATACTTTTACCTGAAGGGGGTGGTGTGTCAACGTTTGATGGTGGCGCATCAACTAAAATAATAACCTCTTCACCCTTTTTTGCTACCAAAAAGCGCTCACGAAGCTCTTCTTCAACGCCACGCTCAGTCTCTAGACGCTCTGTGCTGGCTAAAAGTGCCTCGTAGCGCTCATTCAGGGCATTAAATTGGCTCTCTGCTTGAAGTTTATCTTGCCTTGCTGAGAGCTCCTTTTCACGAACATCCCACACGGCAATACCCATAAAAACCACCCCTGCGCCGAGAATAAGGATAACAATCCACATTCCTATACGGATAAAAACCTTTTCAAATCGTCCTTTAAGTGCCATAGTCGCGTTTGTATACTCTACTCCATATAGTACAATACCCAGAATGCTTTTTCATAAAAAAACAAAAGGGGCAATGAAGATTATCTGGGGAGTTTTGGTCTTCCTCATTATCGTCAGTATGGTGATCCTTTACTTGCCTTCAGTAACAAGCTCGGTATAAAAGTACCAAGTAGTAAGGCGAGCCAATATTTTTATTCGGTGTCCGATTTTACCATCTTCAAAAACACGTCTTGAGGAATGGTCACTCGCGAGTGCTCTCCGCGACGCTCCTTTCCTTTCTTTTGTTTTTCTAAAAGTTTCTTTTTTCTAGTAATGTCTCCTCCGTATAAATACCCCGTCACATCTTTCCTAATTGCCGAAAGAGATCGAGACGCAATAATCTTTCCATTTGCAGATGCCTGAATTTTAACGACGAACAACTGTCGCGGGAGTGTTTTATATAATTTTTCCACAAACGCACGCGACTCTTCTTCAACGCGACGTCGAGAAACAATGCGCGAAAACGCAGGGACGATCTCTTCTCCGACCAGTATATCAAGACGTACAATATCAGCCGGGCGCAGTTCAGAAAATTCGTACGAGAGAGAAGCGAATCCCGAAGAAACACTTTTTAATTTATCAAAAAAACCACGCATCAACTCTCTGAGAGGCATTTCAGCAACAACCGCTATCCTGCTATCTGACTGTCCTCGCACCGAAAACAAATCGGTAGATTTTGTAATTGCCTCATGCTCATATAAAAGCTGTGTAACACCTGAAAGGTATTCCGGAGGAACGATAATGGTAATGTCGGCCCACTGCTCTCTGACGCTGAGTAAGTCACCGTGCTCAGGAAACTGAGAAGGGCTAAATGCGGTAAACACCTCTTTATTTTTGGTAGTCACTTCGTACGCGATAGATGGCGACGTAATGATTGGCTCTAAGTCAAACTCTCTCTTTAAACGCTCAGCGATAATTTCTAGGTGGAGCATTCCTAAAAACCCGAGACGAAACCCCTTCCCTAAAATAGAAGAGCCGTCTTCTTCAAATGAGAGTGCTGCATCCGACAGACGCAAGCGAGTGAGAGCCTGTTTTAAAAAGGTAAAATCTCCTTGCGATTGTGGATACAGCGATGCCCACACAACAGGTCGCGGTGATTGGTACCCGGGGAATGCCGGCAGGCGTGTCCCCTCGCCCAGTAGTGTATCTCCGACGAGTGCAACACCGGGCTCTTTTATTCCAGACACAACGTAGCCGATTTCACCCGTCTCAAGCGAGTCTTTTACAACTTGCTCAGGAGTAAATACGCCGACCTCAGCAGACTGAAACTTCTTTCCAATTGCCGAGAGCGAAAGGCTGTCTTTTACACGAAAAGTGCCATTAACAACACGAATGTACATAGTAACGCCACGGTGTTCAGAGTATGAAAAGTCAAAAATGAGACCTCGCGAACCCTGTATCGAATTATCAATTTCTGGTGGCGGAACTTTTTTTATAAGCACTCGTATCAAATCTTCAACCCTGTCACCAGTTTTCCCCGAAACGCGCGCGACGTCATCAGGAGAGCACTCTAAAAGCTCTGCGATCTCGCCAACTACATCGTCAACGCGAGCCGAAGGTGAGTCAATTTTTGAAACCACAGGAATAATAACGCACCCCGCTTTCTTTGCCATTTCCAATGTCGCGAGCGTCTGCGCTTGCACCCCCTGTGTTGAGTCAACCAGTAGCACGACCCCCTCAACGGCCGTGAGTGCGCGCGACACTTCGTAGGCAAAGTCTATGTGTCCCGGAGTGTCAATAAGGTTTAAGATATATTTTTGCCCATCGTACGTATACTCCATTCTTGCCGGTTGCATTTTAATAGTGATCCCGCGCTCTCTTTCAAGATCCATCGAGTCAAGTACCTGCGCTCGCATCTTGCGCGTTTCTATGGCACCGGTAATCTCTAGCATTCTGTCTGCGAGTGTCGACTTGCCATGGTCAATGTGCGCAATAATTGAAAAATTGCGTATACAATTCATAGTAGGTATTAGTTAGAAACTGAATTAGTTTTTTTCTTGAAAAAACGTCTCAATACAAGAAGTGCTTCAGAGAACTCTGGGTTCTTGAGAAGCATCAGTGCACCGGACCACACAAGAATCCCAAACACGCCGGCTACTGCTCCTTGTATGAAAATACCTAAAAAGGTGTCAACTTGCAACACGGGCGCAAAAAGCTGTAGTACCCCGTAGGTGGTAATCGCTCCGAGCACCGAAGCAGAGAACGAATGAAAGATGGTTTGAAGTGTCCTTTTTTCGAAACCAAAACGCACACTAAAGACAACAGCAAACACCACAGACGTCACCAGCAGTACTCCTGTATACGCAACCGCAATCATTATCACCTCAGACCCCGGAACATTGCTAATTCTAAACAAATCCTCAAGAAAGAACCGAGAAACAGTTGCCTGCTGAAACCATCCCACTCCCGCAAAGGCAATCACACCGGCAAAAATTGCCGACAAAACGTTAATGGCGATGGGTTCAATTGATCTGCCTGCAGCGTAGTACGCCCGAGAGAATACTAATATCGCTCCCTGCGCAATTAACGAAAGTGCAAAGATAGCAAATACCGCCGCAGTAAGACGTGTTTCGTCCCACCCAAACGCACCTGATCCTAAAATCACCCGGACCATATGCGCACGCAAAACAACAATGAGTGCTATTGCAGGAGTAATCCAAAAAATAATGTGTCGGATTGCCGTCCAAACTTCAAAAGAAAACTTTTCTAATTTCCCTGAAGAGAAGAGGAGTGCGAGCGCGGGAAACAGTGCAGATGCATACGAAACACCAATAATAGAGAGTGGTACTGACTGCAGGTTAAACCCAAAAGAAATAACCGCGACCGAACCGGTAACCGCAAGTGATGCGGCACTCGCAAAAACAAGGAGCAATACTTGATTTGCAGAAAGCGCGAGAGCTCGCGGTAAAGACAAAATGCACACCCGTAAAACATCACGGAAACTTTCTTTAACCACAACGGGTTTCCAAAGACCCGAGTGCATAGCAAAGGGGATAATTTGTACACCGAGGTGCAAGACGGCGCCAATCACAACACCCCACGCCAACCCAGAGATACCGATGTGGGGGTACAAAAACAGCGCACCAAAAATAATACCGACATTGTAAAAAATCGGAGCGAGCGCATAAATAAAGAACCTGCGAGATGCTTGAATCACGCTTGCAACTATAGAGGAGAAACCGAGAAATATTGGCTGTAGTAACATAATACGAGAAAGCTCTATAACATTTGCTACCGCCAACGAGTCAAAGCCGGGAAAGAGTTTTGGAACAATGTTTGGAATAGCAAAGAAGAGTAGCGCTGAAATAGCAATTGCAGTGAAACCAAAGACAACGAGCACTCCACCAATTAACCTTCGAGACTCTTTACTCTCGTGACCACCGTGCTCAGCCAACAGTGGAATAATCGCAAATGCAGACACAAACAGCGTCAAAAACGCAAACACGACATCAGGGATACGGAAAGCGGCAAAGTACGAGTCGAGCGTTGGTCCTGCGCCAAAAAAGTGCGCGAATGTCCTGTCCCTCACCAGTGCAAGGATTTGTGAAAAAAAAGTGAAGAAAGCGAGTAAGTACGCAGCTTCGTGAAGGCCACGTATCTCTCGGGTCATTAGAGATAAGACGTTTCGTACCATCTCTCTATTCTAGCTCTGAATCCTCTTCTGGAGAAACCGCGCCAACTTCAAACGGGTTGTTTCCCCCTTTGAGATCTTCCAAGTAAGAAGAGAGGGTCTCATTGTCATGATTTTTTTCTTTTAAAGACTGCAGTAACTGCACGGCTTCTTCTGTTTTATTTAAGAACGAGTACGCATGAGCTAAGAAGAATGAGGCATTAGCAAAATTTGGTTCAACTGCTAACGCTCTCTCAAATGCCCGAGACGCATCACTGTACGCCTTCTTTTCAAGTAGTAAGAGGCCAAGCTGGTACAGCAGTGATGAGTTTTGTGGCTCAAAGTAAACAGCAACAGAAACTGAGTTAATTGCGTTATCAATTTCACCTTTATCCAATTCGGTTTGTGCTCGAAGTAGAATTGCGTTTGTGTAATTAGGCTTTAATTCAAGCGCTCGAGCAATCGCTTCTGAAGATTGTGACTCTGTTCCACCCACAAGGTGTACTTGCGCCAGACGAAAGTCAATCTCTGGGTTTTTAGGGTTAAACTCTCTACTCTTCTCAAGCGTAGACACTGCCACATCATACGCACCCTCTATTTCAAGAGGAACAACTGAACTGTAAATGAATGCTTTCAGAAACCAATTTTGAAAACTCTTATCGTTAAGGGCGATCGCATTATTGCTGTTTTCCAACGATCGGGTAAAGAGTTCTCTAAACTTCTCTTGGTTTTCAGTTCTGTCTCCGGTGTCGGAAGCAAACACACTATCTAATCGGGCAAGGTCTATAGAAGCAAGGGCTCTGTAGTGTTGGTCTTGCACTCGAAGTTGAAGCGCTTGCTGTGTCGCAACAAATGCGCCATTAAGGTCACCGGTGTTTAGTAGTGCCGTAGCGCGGGCAGAGTATACAGAGCTTGCGTATGTGACTGCGGTGGCATAGAGAGCACCTGCCGATGCAATCAGTATAACTATGCTCGTAAACACAGCTACAAAGCCGATACGTGGCGCCCGTATAAAGGAAATGTCGATATAGCGAACCATACGTGTCCCAACAAGAGATGCAATAAAGAGTCCAGCAAAAAGGAAGAAGAGTATCGTGAGTAACTGGCTTGGCGGATACAGAATGTGCAAAACTCCTAGATAGAGAGACCCGAGTGATGTTATAGAAACAAGAAAGTAAGTACTCTCTTCAACGGCAGAAGAAAACATCAGTGCTCGAGCAGAGGTAACCAAAAGCATAAGTAAGAAAAAGACCCACCCAAAGGCAACAACTATGCCCCCTGTTGCAATTGCCGTTGGTATCGCGCCACTACCTGATAGAAACGAGGTATTCCAGTACGGAGACGAAAGCACGCCTTCTGGTCTATACAACAGCCATTGACTTGAGAAGGTGTTTGGCCCCGAGCCAAAAAACGGACTCTCTCTATACACTCCAGAGAGAACCTCGAGTGTACCTTCAACTGAAGGGCGGACCTCAAAATTCCCTACATTAAACTGTTCTTGAATAAATACCGAAGATCCTGAAAAGAAAATAGAGAAAGAAGCAAAAACTAAAATAACGATCGAGAGGATCCCCTTTGCTCCTGCCGAAGAAGGCGAATCCGAGGCCTCAGTTTGAATAAAAAAACGTTTCGTAAAAGCGTGCACCAGCGTTGCAAAAGCGGTTATTGCTATGAGTACCCACACTTCGCGAACATTAACCAGCGTGACAAAGAACCCTGAGACAATGATTGTGGTCAATACCAACACAAAGAACTTTTTTGAAAGTTTTAACATTTCAATTGAAATCAGAGAGAGTGTAAACACGAGCCCAGAAAAAATACCAAAGTCATTCCAAGAGCCGATAAGGTTTGCCGTTGGGTCATTTGAAAACAGCGCGGGAAATGGCGCTCCTAATAAAACTTGCGTTAATTGGAACAAAAATATCACCCACGCTGATGCTAACAGTGCAATGACAACAGAAAATATTCGTGATTGAGAGAGCCGAGACGCGACAATACTAAACACTAACGTAGCGCAGAAAAGGACAAAACCAAAAGTACCGCTCTCAAGCTGGTACCCCCAAAAAGAGAGTATTGGCTGTGACGAAAAAGTCGCAGATATAAGGTATGTGATTGGTAGTAACGCTACGCTCCCTAACAGCAAAGACCAATGGAACGATAATCTTCCTGAGCGTAATACCTGAAGCGCAAGAACGATAACCAAAACTGCCGTCAAGACAATGGCAAAAAAGGTTTTAGAAAATTGAAACGGAACGTAGATTCCTGGTAGAAACAAGAGCGGAGCTATGAACGCGATGGCGAGTATTAAATAGAAGTTAATACCACTACCTTTTCTTGTACTAATACGATTATCAACTGCAGAAGGCTCCATAAGCGCTTACGTTCAGAATTATATAGTTAGTAATATACGTCATTGTAACACTCTGAAAAAGAAAATAATCCCCCTTTCGGAGGATTATTTTCATAGAATGAAGTGATAGTGCCGATAAGCCGAATTCTGTCTCACCACACCGAAGCAAGTGCGAAGGCGGGTCAATCCCGCTTTTTGCACCGCCACAGCATAACAAGGGCAATCATCTATCTGGACCACCTGTTGCCAGAGTGGTTCAAGCGACTCTCCCGCACACCAACTTTGCCATCGTTGTGTGTGTATGTTCGTTATTTTTCTCTAACATCACCATAATCAACGAAGTTATCACTGTACTGACTGACGTTCACAGTACAACAAAAATACAATGGCAAAGTTGGTGTGCGGGCACGGTCTTGCACTCAAGTAAGGGTTTGGCTGTTTCACTTCTGTCTTTCGACAGACATCTCCCCAGAAGGGAGTCTGGGACCTTTCGGATCAGACATCACTGCTCGCACCTCTCGTTCGCCACTTCAAGCGAAACGGACGGGAATTACCCGCTACTCGCCGTACCAATAACTGATACGTAAGTGTTCGGACTTTCCTCCCCTCACATAAAAGTGAGGAGCGATTGCCTGGCACTTTTATAATTATACAATGATAGTTTTACTAGCGCAATATATAGAAAAACACCCTGCCGAGGCAGGGTGTTTTGTAAGGACAAAAGCTTAATAGCTTCGACCACCTCCGTAGCCGCCGCCATTACCACCTCCGTATCCACCACGTGATCCGCCTTCTTCACGAGGACGAGCCTCGTTAACGTTCAATTCACGTCCTTCTACTTCTTTTCCGTTAAGGATTTCAACTGCTTTCGCAGCTTCCTCATCAGAAGACATTTCAACAAAGACAAATCCTCGCGGACGTCCTGTCATCTTGTCGGTGATAATTGCAACTGACTCTACTGTACCTGCTTCAGAAAAGATTTCCTTAAGCTGATCTTCAGTAATAGAGTATGGTACGTTGCCTACAAACAATTTCTTTCCCATGAACTTTTTCTTCTCAAGCTTCTATCCTTATTTCTCAAATAAACTAATGGAGAAACAAAGCGAGCTGTCCGCACTGTAGCGCACTTATAATAAAAAGCAACCCCCCTGACACTTCACTTTGGCATTGGTTTTCTTTGCAAAACCGATAGGTGAAAGTGAGACGTAATTGTGGAAATCTTTTCTGTTTGTAGCCTCTCTCCACGAAGGTCACGTTTTGCGATACCAAAGTAAGTGTATGAAGAAAAATACCCTGAATTAGCACCCTAATTGCACCACTCACTGCCTCAGAAATATGGAGCGTGGACTTTTAAATTTGAGACGCTTCCTTGGTCGCTTATTGAGTTTCTTCACCACATACGCCAGTTCTTCTGAGGTG
>Ga0210057_1004433_pt1 | contig 18680 bp, 17 predicted proteins | sample CryGeyCG2114_010_2_FD_183968 | JGI IMG/M metagenome (GOLD analysis project Ga0210057, IMG submission 183968) | Groundwater microbial communities from aquifer - Crystal Geyser CG10_big_fil_rev_8/21/14_0.10 (SPAdes) (version 2) | ecosystem: Environmental > Aquatic > Deep subsurface > Groundwater ...
GTTTTTGGCCAAATTGGAATATTTGGCGATATGGGTATTGAAATATCTATAACTTTCATGGTTTTAGTAAAATTTTAAGATTTTTTGATAACCTTTGTTCATTCCACGCTTTATTAAAACTCTTTAACGGCATAACAACTTGGGTAAAAGGCATCATGTCAAGTTTAGGAAAAATTTCCATGGCTTTTTGAAAGTCCTCCCGCTCTGCGCCAACAGAGCCAATGATCACTTTTTCTTTTCCCACAACATCCTCAAAATTATATTTAATTTCCCTATATGGAAATCCAAGAAGTAAAATCGTGCTATCAACGCGGCTCTTACTTAGTATCTCTTTTAAAGCATCCTCTGAGCCGGTGACTTCAATTATAACATCAAATTTCTCTAAGTTTTTTAATGATGTAAAAACACTAATTGACTTATCCCTTAATAATTTTAATCGTTCTTGATTTTTATCAAAAACACTCACCTTATAGCCCTTTAAATAAAGAATCTGACTACACAAATTACCGATCGGACCCGCTCCCACAACAGCTATGGAAGACATGGGTGGCATTCTATTTGCTACCCGTCGTAAAGCTCGCAAGACAACCGCTAATGGCTCCGCAAGAGCAGCTGTCTTTGAATCAAGATCATCGGGTATCTTATGTATGAAATCACCGGGCATCACAATAAATTTACTATATGCCCCATTATAATTAATGACGCCGACTTCCCTTCTTTCAGAATTTTCGCCCCTAAACAAAATACATTCGCCAACCACTCTCTGTCCAAGTTTGAATCTTTCTTGAAATTTATTATTTGATCCTATTTTAGCTATAGTGCCGGAAAATTCATGGCCCGGAACTATTGGATAACTGGCAATATTATCCCGATAATAACCGAGAGTGCCTTCAAATACTTCAATATCTGTACCACACACACCAACATAATCAACTTTAATTAAAATATCCCCCGGCTTCATTTCCGGTAACGGCACCTCCTCTAATTCTGCCTTATCTTTACCACCAATAACCACAGACATATTTTCCGAAGGACGAAAAACACTATTCCTATCTCTCTTAAGGTCAAGGTCTTTACCTTGAAACCAACCTGCCTTACTGCCCTTCCACTGATAATATCTAAACCTCACTATTTCTTCTATTCGCGCTGGTGTAAAATTTGGAAATGATTTCAAAATATCAAGAAATAAATTAACAAACATCCATTTAATACCAAGTTTTACTTGCGGTGGATGCGCTAATCCAACCCTAACCGCGGCGATTGCTTCTCTCCTGTAGCGATTAAATACCTGGTGCCATTCTTCTTCGTGGATGTGATATATAGACGCTTTCGGTTCATAGTGTATGAGATGCCCTTCTTGTGTCATTCCTTTTGCCCAGTTAATATCTTCTAATCCAAAAAGATACTCATCAAAAGGTCTCTTTTCCCAAAATTCTTTTTTTATAGCAGAATTTGCGTTATTAGCGTAATTTATTGGTACTTTTGAATTTAACTGAGAATTTCCAAAAATTCTTTTGAAATCCATTTTTTCAGAGAATTTAGATTTATCATTCCCTTTTTGTTTACCATAAACCATAGCAACTTTCTCGCTATTAAAAGGGGCTAACAGATTGGAAAGCCATTTATTATCAATTGGTATGATATGGGCTGAGACAAAAACTAAATATTTTCCAGAACTTGCGTTACAGCCAATATTTAGCGCATAACCAAAAGTAAAATCCCTGCTTTTTATTTTTATAATTTTTACTGAGAATTTTTCAGCTATTTCAACTGTTCTGTCAGTTGATTCAGAATCAATAACGATAACTTCATAATTTTTGTAATTTTGTTGTTTAATAGCTTGAAGTAGATTACCGATATGTTTCTCCTCGTTAAATGTGCGAATAATTATACTAGTTTCCGGCATAGCGTTATTTTAAAGAATTCTTAAAAACCGGCGTTAATCTAAAAAGGCCTTCGTTAATCAAGAATTTATAGTTGTTATCTTTAGCCATTTTTTTTATTTTTCTAATATCAGACATATTAAAATGACGCGCGTCATCAATCAAAATAATATGACCTTTTACCAAGTGATTAAAAATTGCGCGTAATTCAGCTTCAATAGGTGAATTTTTAAAATCAATATCACCACTAGCATGCGCGTCAAGCCAAATTAGCGCCGTACTTGTAATTTGTTTTAAGATGTTGCCTATCTCTTCCGCGCTGTCACCGCAATACAGATGTATATTATCCTCGCCATTAAATCTACTCATCGCAGCATCATATAAATTTTTATCAAGTTCTACCGAATAAATATCTTTGAAGTGTTTTTTTAACATCTCGATCATATCACCCTGAAATGTTCCCGTTTCAATAAAGATATTCGTTGTCGGTTCCTTGTAGGAAAGCAATACCTCTGCTTTACGTTCTTGGCTTATTTTTACACCTTTTGCCGGATTATATAAACTAAGCGATATTAGAATATTCTTTATTATTCTTTTCATAACTAATTTTTATATTTTTTAACCAATGAATCATCTGACATAAGCTTCTCAACTCTTTTTAGATCTTCCGGAGTATCCACACAATATGTCTCAAAATCTTCATGCACCATCTTTACCTTATGTCCATATTCCAAAACTCTATTCATATCTATTGACTCTATCTCCTCAAGGGGTGTCGGCTGCATCTGGCCAAATTCTAAAAGAAAATCTCTTGTAAAAGGTATAACGCATACTTGCTTGAACTTTGGATAATCACCGCCTGACCATTTTTTCCTTGACGGTATCGGTTCACGAGAAAAATAAAGAGCAAAATTATTTCTATCTACTACAACCTTAGGGCAATTCTTATCTTCATGCTCTGCAATACTGCGAATTGGCGCCATGAGATTCACAACTTCTATTGAAAGGTCTTCTAATATTGGTTTTACCGCCATATCTATCATCTCGGGCATTATCATTGGTTCATCACCCTGGACCATAACAACAATATCAATTTTCTCGCCTGTCATACTCTCTATTTCCAGCATTGCTTCAGCTATGGCATTTGAACATCCCCTATGAACTTTTTTATCAGGAATCCATTTTGCGCCAATTGAATCGGCATAATCCTCTATTTCTTTACCTGAAACAGCAAGGTACACATCGCTTAAAATTGGACTCATCTTGACCCTATTATAAACATGTCCAATCATGGGCATGCCGAGAATCGGCACCATGGGCTTACCGGGAAAACGAGTTGAACTCATCCTTACCGGAATTATACCAATAATATTTTTTCTATTTTTTAGCATAATAATTTACTCTTAATTCTGTAAAAATTCTAACTATTTTTCTTTAATAAGGCCTCATACACAACTATATACTCTCTCACCTTCTCTTTCAAATTAAATTTTGCCTTCACCCTCTTATATCCGGCTTCTCCAAACTTTTTTGCTTTTTCGGGATTTCCAAGTAAATCAAGAACTTTCTCGGCAATTTCTTCCGGATATAAAGGATTTATAATATACCCAGTAATTCCATCAACAACAATCTCGGGAGTCCCTCCATAACAAGTGCCAACCACCGGTTTCCGCGATACCATCGCTTCTATATTTACCCTGCCGAATGCATCAAAATAAATAGATGGCATCAGCGCGATATCTGAGACGGCATACGCAATCTTGATTTCCTCTCGTTCAATCCAACCGGTAAAAATCAGGTTCTTTTCCACATTCAGCTTCTTCGCGCGCTCTTTCATAGCGCGCGCGTATTCATCTATGCTTCCTGCAACCAAGAGAACGGTGTCTGGCATCTCCTTAACTATTATAGCGAGTGCTTCTAATGCTTTAAATCCTCCTTTTGCTTCGCTTAATCTGCCACCAAATAAAAGTACCTTTTTATTGAGCAAACCGTACTTTACTCTAAAACTATTTATAGTAACTGTATCGGCATTCCATTCATCAACATCAATCCCGTTATATATAACCTCAACATTTTTAATACTGTTTTGAGTAAGTGCTTCTTTCAATGACTTGCTTATCGCAAAAATTTTATCTACATACTTTAAATACCTTATAATGAAAAAATTCCGAAATGGATTCCACCTTTTTTTTGCTTGTTTAACATGATCAAGCCACGTTGTACGATAATCAAAATTTTCCAGATATTGTTTTGTTTCCAGCTTTCCGTAATTGAAAGCCATTGCATCGCGAGCGGTAAATACAACTGCTCTTGCATATTTCTTCGCAATTTTTAAACAATGGTATGAAAGATAAAAATGTATATTATTGGCGTGCACCACATTCGGCTTTATTCTTTTCAGCAACTCTTCAACTTGGCGAACTGCGGGTCTGTTGTATAAACCCAAATATGAACGCCATCTGCCGGAATAATTAGACGCTATCTTAAAAACCTTAAGACCCTCATAATCTTCTTCCCCTGCGTCTTTTTTATCTCTGCATGTTGTGATGACAAAAACTTTATGACCGGCATTTTTCATACCAACTGCAAGTTCATATGTGGAAATCCCCGCTCCCCCGAAGCTCTGTGGCGGAAAATCATCTTGTAGAAATAGGATTTTCATTTTTTTTAAATTGATATATTACCATATTACCAAAAACAGCGACTTCCCGCAGGAATAGATATTGTTCAAGTCGCCAATCTGGATCATTTTTCTTATCCCATACCACATATTCCACTTCATATTTAGCCAGCGTTTCTTTAAGCCAATCTATTGTTGGAATAGAAAGCGTCTTTATATAAGCTTCTAATATTTCTTCAATTTTCTCATCTGGAATTGCGTCATAAGAGCCAAGAAATTCTCTATAATGCATACCGTATATGTTAGATGACAGATATCCTCGCTCAGCGAAAAAAGTCTCTCTCGCGTCTTCTATACCAATTCCGCGAAACTGATAAAAAGAAAATATTATATTCAACAAGCGTTCTTTTGTAGCAGATAGCGAATACATACCAGCTCGATGATAAAACACATTTAAAGAGGTATAAATAACTGTTATATGTGATATCTCATTATTAGCAAAAACAACAGCTTCTTTTTCGGCATGCTCATTTAACCATTTCATAACCGGTCCGTATTTTTGTCTTTCAATAGCCACATTCCCGCCGTCATTATCTCCTTTATAATAAGAAGCTGTTTGAATAAATGCTCCGACCGCAAAACTCGCCCCAATAATCAAAATCGCAAGCGCATTTTTGCAAAAAATTAAATTTTTGCGATTAAGTATATAAAAAATTATTATTAAAATAAAAATAACCGCTATTGGTTTATGAAAAAACCAATGATAATGGAATACTTGCAAAAGCTTGCCTGTTATAAGTTGCTGATTCATCGTTACAAAAGGAGTAACAAGAAATGCTAGGCCAAAGAAATATTTATTTTTATTTTCCTTTGGAAACCACAACAAAAAGAAAATCAGAGCGGTAATAACTGTAAATCCAATAAATATGGGCGCGTGAGTTTGAATGATACCGTTTCTTAACCCCGCTTCTACATACGCATTATGTATCATGGCGCCATAGAGATTAATACCATATGGAATAGCCAACAATACTCCGCCAAGAAATACGCTTCCTATCTTTAATGCATCTTTCCATTTTTTCCGTATTAAAAATATTAAAACTAAAATGCTTCCAAAAGCGTAAAGATAAGTCCATGTGTAAAAATAGTTATAAAAATTCAAACCAAGCAATACCGCGCTTGCGATACCGTATAGCCACCGCTTATCTGTCTTTTTATAAAAAAGATAAAAAAACGAAAGGAAGCCAAAAAACAATACATAAATCATTGCTGGATTTACAGGTCTTGCTATTCTCAAGAAATCGTCCGGGCTGATACCGTGCACCAACTGTTTTATGCCGAAAAGACTTAAAACAGACTCGGCAAGCAGAAGCACCGACGCGCTTGAGAGAGCGACAAGCTTGTCTCTTGAAAATAAAAAAACAAAACCATAAATCAAAAGAAAGACGGTAAAAGTAAGAATTAGTCTGGACAGCAATAGTGTATTATTAATATCTAAAGAAAATATCTTACCCATATAACCCACCACCATTGACCCAAGTGGCTGGAAAAGATATGGGTTGTTTTTGCCATCTTTGTAGTAAATACTTCCGAAATTTGGATGTCCATCTTGAACCTCACGCACACGCGCTGACCACGGAGAATCCGGGAGTAATTCTATACCTTGATAAATAGGTTGACCTATCTCTTGAGAAATTTCTTTATGGTCTATACGAAAATAAACCTGCGGGAAAGCAACGATAATAGACGCGAAAACCGCCAAAGCGATTGCTGTCTTATGTTTTATGATAATTCGCTTGAGTCTTCTCATATCAAAAATAATTTTACACCAATATTTCAAATATTCATAATTCACCGTTGAAAAAATCTTAATTTGTGATTTAATTACATTATGGAAAAACTAAGTGGAGTAAAAATATCTTTTGTAATACCCGTGTTTAACGAAGAGGATTCTGTTGCCGAACTTCATACGGAGATTGTAAATGTAATGGAAAATATCGGCTTTCCATACGAAATTATTTTTATTGACGACGGTTCAATAGATAATACTTTCCAAAATCTTAAAAAACTCTCTAATATAAAAATAATAAAATTTAGAAGAAATTTTGGTCAGACAGCCGCGCTTGACGCTGGTATTAAAGCGTCTCTTGGAAAATATATAATCACAATGGATGGAGATGGACAAAACGACCCCGCTGATATTCCACGCCTAATCAAAAAAATGAAAGATGACAATTTAGATGTTGTGTCGGGTTGGAGAAAAAAAAGAAAAGATCCGATACTCAAGAAACTCTCATCACGCGTGGCAAGACTCATAAGAAAGTTGCTGATAAACGATGGTATAAACGATAGTGGGTGCACATTAAAAATTTACAAACGCGAGTGTTTTGAACATATTGACCTTACGGGGGAAATACATAGATTCATACCGGCAATACTTAAGATAAAAGGGTTTCAAATCGGAGAAATAGAAGTAAATCACAGACCAAGAGAAAAAGGCGTGACTAAATATACATGGTCAAGAGGTATTAAAGGAATTTTGGATATGGTGTCAGTTTGGTTTTGGAAAAAATACGCAAATAGACCTCTTCATTTATTTGGAGGAGTCGGCGTTATACTCATTACAATATCAATAATTGCGGGATTATTCGCAATATACCAGAAAATGTTTATTGGGATTGATTTGTCTGACACGATTTTGACAGACCTTTTCTTATTTGGATTCTTAGCTAGCATTCAGTTCCTGGTATTCGGGCTATTGGCAGACATTATGTCAAAGAGCTATTTTGCGACAACAAAAGATAAGACTTATGACATTTCGGATATAATAGACAATAAATAGATGCTATTAAATCTGATAAAAAAAATACCTATAGACTTTGGTCAGGGTAGCGTAAGATATACCACGAAAGGCAAGCTGATCGCGCTTGATTTTATACTGAAAGATGGCTTTGGTAAAAACGCGCTTGATGTCGGATGCAGGAGCGGACATTTCTCAAAAATACTTGAAGAAATGGGATATAATGTAACATCAATAGATATTGAGAAAAATTACGAAAAATGTCAATTAGTTGACGCGAATAAACCGCTCCTATATAAAAACAGCTCTTTTGACCTAATATGGTGCAGTGAGATTATAGAACATCTTGATAGTCCGCAGAGAGTGCTCGGTGAATTCAAGAGAATGTTAAAACCGGAAGGAAAAGCTGTTTTTACGACTCCAAACTCGCAGTTTTGGCTTTTTAGAATTCTGAAACTGTTTGGATTGCCGCCACAAAAAATTCAGCGAAAAGATCATATTCATTTTTTCGGAATAAAAGATATACTTATCTTGCACCCTTATGAAAATATAGTTTACGGTTTTTTTCCATACTTTATTCTGAAGTTTCGCATCAAAAAGATGGTGAATTTGTTATCTCCAACTTTTGTATTTATAATTAAAAAATATGTTTGACGCGGATTTAAATTTTTGGCTTATATTCGGTTTTTTCGGACAATTTCTCTTTTTAATGAGGTTTGTAATTCAGTGGATACATTCCGAAAAAAAAGGAGAGAGCGTAATACCAATTTATTTTTGGTATTTCTCAATTATCGGCGCGATAATAATATTAATATACGCGATACATATTAAAGACATCGTATTTATGTCTGGGCAGGGATTCGCTCTTTTGATTTATGTAAGAAACCTTGTACTCATTAACAAAAAGGAAAAACTAAAGGGGTCAAATCTATAAATGAAATCATAAATAATTAAATACTGATTGAGACAATATCCTGCATAAATTTATCTACCTCTTTCAATACATTCTGAGTGGAAATAGAGAAAATCTGTCTCAATGCCTCTTTTTCATTATATACACGAGCATTTAGAATATGTAGTTCTGGTTTTTTACGATCAGGTTTAACAACTTTATGAAATCTACCGACCGGAGGCTGCTCTCTTTCATCCATGGGTCCGACTATGTCTATGGTCGGAACCCCAAACGCTTCGGCAATATAAATCGGTCCTGTATCAACAGCGATAAACAAATTGAGGCGCGAGATGAAGGCTTTAAGTTCGTCAATCCGCATACCGGTTGTATCAATCGTCTTTGTCCGCATTGACGACTTCATTTTCTCCGCAAGTTCATAGTCGTTGTTTCCTCCGACAATAAATACTTTTGCTTTGTATTTTTTCGTCAGATAATCAGCGACTTCCGCGAACCGCTCCGTCGGCCACTCTTTTATTTTGTTTCCTGCCGACGGTGAAATACCGACAAGAAAATCGTTTTTGGTTATTTCCTGTTCGGAAAATAATTCTTTTATTCTTTTTTCCGCGTCGCGGGAATACACTAATTTTTTTGTTGTATCATCTTCAAAAATTCCGAGCGGTTCCAGCGCTTTCAGTCGCTCGCGCGGGGCATACTCGCCCATACGATACGGGAAAGTTTTAATAAGATACTGTAGTATTTTATACGGCCGTGTTTCAGATGGAGAAAAACCACCAACTACTTTTGGAGCCACAACAAGCTTAATACCTGAAACATATAAAAGCGCCGCGGGAGTAAATGAAGGTCCTGTAATAAGCGCGGCATCAGCGTTATAATTCTTAATCCTTCTTATCACGCCTCTTTCTTCAAGTTTAATATAATCGTCAGCAAGACCGCTATCGGCTAAAATAGGGCGAACTAAGTTTGGAGTTCCTGCCACTATAATGCGCGTATTCGGCAAATTTTTACGAATAGCGCGAAGAACTGGCGTGCAACATACTATATCTCCTAATTTTCCAGTTAATACAACAATTATGGAAGAAGGGCTAAAGATTACCATATTCGCTTTCCCTCTAAAAATAAAAGTTAAGATACATCTGGCAAGGAGAATCGATCTGTTTATTTTTTCAAAAAATATTTTCATTCTATAGATTTTATAAATTCTGCTATTTTTTCGCCTCGTTTCTCCCAAGTATAATTTTTTACATCGTCAAACGCTTGTTTTGAAATTTTATCGATAAGATTTTTATCCTGCAAAACTTTTTTAATCCCTTCGACTAATTTTCTAGCGCTATTTGGTTCAACCAGCATAGCGTTATTTTTATCCAAGATTTCTCTGATTGACGGCAAATCCGAAGTAACAATTGGATGTCCACTTGCCATATATTCAAAAAGTTTCATCGGCGATTGCGAATACTCTCCCTTTGGATGAGGTAGAAGCAATGTGTCCGCGGATTTAAGTATTAGCGGTAATTCTTTTTGCTCTTTTCTCCCCAGCAATTTTATATTCACTGGTAAGTCTATGTTTTTAAATTCTTGAGAGACGCGCCCGGCAAGAAGAAAATCTACATCCGGCAAAATACGCGCCGTTTCAAATATGTAATCAGAGCCCTTTAATTTGCTTATTGTGCCAGTATATACGCAGATTTTTTTATTTAAATTTATACCAAGTTTTTTTCTTGCTTCATCTTTGCCCACCTTGCTATCAAATCTTTTTAACGAAACGGCATCATGCGCTACAAGTATTTTTTTCTTATATGGCAAGTAATGTTCTTTTATATAACTGCTTATCACAATAATACCAGTTGCCGTCTTGCTTATTAGATAATCCAAAATTCGCTCGCTAAAACTTATAGGTTTTCTATGCGTCTCATAAAATATCGGCACTCTCAATAGATACGCGAATATAACAAGTGGCATAAAAAGACTTGACCTGACATATATAAAATTTACCGTCTTTTTAATTTTTATTTTAAATAAGAACAAGACAGCCGGCGCGTTAAACAACGCAAAAGCCAACACGCCGGGTTTTTTAATACCAAAGTTCCTAAGAAAAACGCCTCTCGGGGTTTTTGGTGTGTTATGCCTTATTTTAATAGCGTCCAAGTCAATGTTGTCGTGATATCTAGGCGCGACAAAATCAATAGGTATATTCGCGTCAATCGCGGATATTGTATTAAACATTTGGCAAGTATGCGCTCTGGTGTTTCTTATGTCCGTATTTATAAAATAAAAACCTTTCATATTAAAATTTGTATTTATTACATTTTATATATAATTTTGAAATCAGAAATAATTTCATCAGCTGATACTTTTTCTAAAAGATACTTTTTTCTTAAATGTTCCAGAAAATAATACAAAAAAAACAAGTTATCGTATTTATCAACGCCTATGTCTGCTCTAATTTTAATAAAATATTCCGGAAAATATTCGTAACACAACTTTTTTGATTTATATTTATCAAAACGATAAAACAATCCGAATAAATCAAATCCCGGCATATCGGTAAACCCAACAAAATCGCAATCAATAATAGACACGCTATCTTTCTCCAACAAAATATTATCTTCCGTAACATCACCGTGCTGTATAATCCTTGGTAATCTTATACCTTTAAAAGACATCTGACCTATAAATTGTAAAATCTTTTTTTTATCTGATTCTTTTAATTCTGATTGAATTATTATATCTTTTACAAATTGCTCAATGTCAGTTATAAATTGACCGTTGTTATTTCTTGCTAAATATTCCTGAAAATCAATATATTTTTTCGTTACGATTTCTAATCTCTTTTTATTTAGCTTTGTTTTTATCCCAGGACACACTGTTTCAATACTAAATATATTTTCTCCATCGTCAAATAAGTAAAGAGCTTTTGCAAACATATTTTCATACTTGCTATTATTTGTTAAATCATTCAATTTTTTCAAATTATCAAAATTTTTGATAACAGTATTTTTTGCCAAATATGTTCTTACGGTTTTAACGCATAAAAAAGGGTTTTTTTCATTTGCCTTGAACACAAAGAAGATTACTTTGTCGTCTAAACTTTTTCCCGAATTAGGCGTGCTATATTTCAAAAATGAAAGCTTTACATTTATACCACCTGTTAAATCAAGAAATTTCTCTATTATTATTTTTTCTATTAATTGAATCATTTTTTTACTATAATGCTAAAACTAAAAAATAACTTCCTATACAACCAGAGTGCTGGCTTTATGCCGACAACCATCTTGGAAACCTTCCTGCGTAAAGTATTCTCTGGCATAAGATTTTTTATTGCATAAGCCAAGATGTTTAAATTATCGTATGGGATTATAGTTCTTGGACAGTTATATCCGGGATACGCAAGATAAAAATTCGCGCCGCCAAAACCCGCGTCACGCAAAAGTTTTTGATAACCTTTTATATTATATGTATAAGTGTCGTAACGCTTGCCTTTCCTCAAAAACATATACCAATTCGCGATAAATCTTGGCATATAGCTCGTAAAACGCAATCCACTATGGTCAAAACCCTTTAGATATGCGAACGCGAAACGGTTTTCAATTCCAATATAAAGATATCCCCCGTCTTTAAGCAAGTTTTTGCATATTTTCAGCGCGGTAATTTGCGCTTCGCGCGGATTTTTAAATTTATCACTCGCGCCAACCCATTCTAAAACTCCATTCATAACGATTAAATCAAAAGAATTTTGTTTAAACGGCATATTAAAAAGGTCTGCAACCATAATATCAATATTGTCAAGACTTTCCTTTTCCGCCCGCTTTTTTAAAAATTTTATTCGTAAAAATGACGAATCAAAAGCGACAACCTTTTTTACAACTCTCGCAAGCGGAATTGAGTTACGCCCCATACCGGCGCCAGCATCTAAAACAACAAAATTTTTATCTATTGGAATATTAAACCTCCAATCCGCGCGATTCTCTTCAAATGTGAAGTCAAATTTATTTTGATAATTCGCATTAAAATACTCCCACCCTTTTTCTTCTAAAACTTTTAGCGCTTTTTCTAATTCTTCTTTTGGCGCTTTACCCCAATAACTATCTTCCGAAAAAAATGGTATGTCGTCAATAATTTTAATATGGTTTTTAATGTCATTCATAAATCTGTATATAAATAAATTAAGATAAATTTTTAAAAATATCTGATAATCTCTCTGCCATTTTTTTGGTGGAAAATTCCACCTCAACTCTCTGGCGCGCTCTTATGGCAATTTCTTTTCTAAATCGGTGATTATTTAATAGCGATTCTATCGCTATTTTAATTTTATTAGGATTATAAAAATCCACAAAAATCGCTTCTTTCCCGTCTATAACATAATCCGTTAAATATTCTTTTCTGCTTACAATAATGGGCAAACCGTTTGCCATAGCGTCAAGTAGAACGGTTTGTCCGGAGCAATCCGCTCCATCCCCAAAAGAATCGTTATGCGTTATCAAAAGTAATATTTCAGCTTCTTGATATTTTCTATTAAGCTCTGAAAATGGCAAGTCATAAAAAATTTTTACATTTTTTGGAATATTGTTTATACCTTCAAGATTTCTCCTACTACAAACAATTTGAAATTCTCTCTCGGGCATAAGAATAGCCGTCTCAATAATTGTTTTGTAATCTCTGCCGTTGTCGCGACCAACAGAAAGAATATAATTTTTTCTTCCTTCATATATCGGCTGATAGTATTTAATATCAACGCCCAATGGAACAAAAAATACCTTGTCTTGCGAAAAACTAAATCGTTCTTCCAAATATTTTTTTTGATTGTTAGACAAACAAACAACAATTATGGCTGATTTTAACAGCCAGAGAATAATCTTTAATTTGAAAGGATTATTTCTATTAGAAGCAAGTGCGCGAGTGAGTCCAATATTTAAAATAACAAATTTAGCGCGACTAACAAAAATTTTTTTCCAGAACAGCGCGTATAATAGCGAAGAGCCAAAAACAATATCATACCCTCGTGTCAAAAAAAATGATAAAAAATGCTTCAAACGAAAAAAGCCGAATCCGCGTGGTTCTTTATAATCGGCGTTAATCCCAAACTTATCCAAGTGATTCAATCCGTAAAATTGAGTATCGGGATAATCCACACTGATTTCCCCTTTAAATTTATCTTTCCTTAAACCTGAATATATATATAAAACTCTCATAAAAAATCTATATTATTTACATATCTTTATTGACGGTTTCGGTCTTTAAAGATAGCGAGTATGACCTTCTAAAAATTAAAAGTTTATATACAAAGAAACTCTCAACCGCAATAACTAACCCTGAAATAACTTGAGCTAACATATACCATATTCCAAAATATTCTACCAAGAGATAAACAAACAAAGCATTTAAAGTTAAATTGATTAACATAATTATAAAATATAGAGAAAGCTGTTTGTGTATTCCGTCTATTTTATAGTCTTTGAAAGTCCAAAACTTCTGTAGAGTAAAACTAACTCCAAAAGCGCTTATATACGCAATACTTGCGGAAATTACATACCAAAAATGAAATAATTCCGTAAATATATAAAGCAATGATAAATTCATAAAAGCCGCAATACCTCCTGAAATTAGATATGTGGCTATTTGTTTGGAATATTTTGACAAAATCATAGTTATAGTTATAACACGAATTGCAAGTGTTGTAATATTTTTAAAATATTTATTATTCTAATTCTATAATATAAATTATTAGTTAAAATTTACATATTCACAATATAAATTATTTTTTCATTGTGCTAAAAATAAAAAATTATCTCGAGTGCCACACGAGGAATCCGAGATGCTTGCTACCGGATCATCAATGGACCCCTCAGAGATAGTGCCGTCGCTTTCCAATAAGAATGCTTTATATCCGAGCTCTTGCAATTTTTTAATCGCCTTAGCAGAATACTTTCTCCCCATTTCTCCACCCCATACTTCCATTATAATGCGAGGCCTATACTTTTTTATAAGGTTGAGCGCTCCACAAATCGCGTCATATTCACCGCCTTCAATATCAAGCTTTATTGTCGTTGGCGCCTTGTTGCCAATTCTTATATACTCATCAAGCGTTATTGCGACGACTTTGGACGGAGAGATGCGGAGTCCTGATAAATCAAATCGCGAACTGGCAGAACTGTCTTCCGTTTCAGTCGCGTCATAAAAATCAACTTTTCCGACAGAATCAGCGACAGCGGCGCATAAAATATGAACATTTTTTGAACTGGAAAAGTTTCTATTAAGATATTTGCAAAGTTTATTATTCGCTTCAAACGCATGCGATTCGCCATTTGTCAGTATTTTTTCGGAAAGAGCCGTGTAATATCCAAAGTGCGCGCCGATATCATAAAAAATTTCAGAGTCGTCAAGATTTTTCATTATCCAGAGAGTCAGTTTTCTTTCGCTTTTATGCGGCAAGATGCTATACATGGAAAATACATCTGCGTTTATATCGGAAGCGGGCCAAATCATTTTTCTGCCAAAAAAAAGTTTACTGCGAATACTTCCGAAATGTCCTGGCACACCAAATTTTGACATGTTATATGAAATATAAGAAAAACCAAATTTTTTGAAATTATAAAAAGCTCTTTTAAGTTTACTGTTTTCAGATTTTGCATACTGTAAGGAATCTTTGTATTTATTCACATTAAAAAGAAATAATTCCGTTAATTTTTGTCTATTATTGTTTGTTGTCATATTTTTACTTGATATTGTTTTGCCCATATTTGAAAAGTAAGTATCGCCCAAAGAATAGTAAGATTGTATTGCTCTTTGCTTATATGTTTATCCAGCATTTTCTCTACTTCCTGCCAATTAAACAGCATCCTCGTGCCTTCATAATAATCCTTTGACAATACCTCTCGAGCGAATTTCTCAAAATCCGGATCTCGAAGCCACTTTGCCCCCGGCGAAAACCACCCACGCTTCGGCTGATCAAAAAGGAAATCAGGAAGATCATTTCTGAAAGCATCTTTTAATACCTTTTTTGTCTTAAACAAGCCGAGCTTATACGATCGCGGTACGGCATCAGAAAAAGCGATCAGCTCTTTGTCTACCAACGGTACCCTTTCTTCCAGCGCGCTTGCCATAGACATCTTATCAGAAAGCATGAAAAAATAATCCGGTAGCCAACCTTCTTTGTCAGCCTTCATAAAGCAACTTGCCGGATCGCTATGGCACTGCGAAAGATATCGTTCGTTAAAATATTTTTTACTCTGTGCGTCGTTATTGAAAATTGAAGCGGAAATCACTTGAGAAAGTTTGTCATCTTTTTCAAACATAAATTTTGCGAATAAATCAATTTTGTTTTCATAATTTAGTTTAGAAATTTTCGAATGTTTATTGCCAATCGCTCGTAAAAATCCTGGTATTTTTTTGTAATAATACGCCGCCAAAGCAATTCTATATCTATCATAACCGCCAAAAAGCTCGTCGCCACCACTTCCAGTCAAAACCACGCTCACTTTACTCTTGGCGAACTTCGCCAAAAGCATCATCGCTATAGATGTCGGGTTTGACACTGGATCATCACACTGCGACACGACCTCTTCGAATGAATGGCGCGCATCTTTAGCAGAAACTAAAAGTTGGTTATGCCTTGTTCCAAAAAATTTCGCGGTCTTTCTCGCCAGTTCAAAATCGCTATTAAATTTTCCTCCTTCTTCACCTTCTCCAAGCTCAAAGCCAACAGAAAAAGTCTCAATGTTCTTACTGAACAGGGACATAGAAAAAAGCACAGCGCTGGAATCTATGCCTCCCGAGAGATACACTCCGACAGGCACATCGGAAACAAGATGCCTACCGACAGCGCTTACAACTTTCTCGCGTAAAACATGCATGGCCTCTGTATAAGAAGGACTTGATTCTTTCGTTGTATTTACATACTTCGCCACAGAAAGGTCAGTGTCTTTAAGTGTAAGGATACTGCGGGGAGGCAGCTTATAGATATTTTGTATCATGGTCATTGGCTCTGGCGCATACAGCACTCTGATATAATGATCAAAAGCATTTTTATTGAGCGTGCGTGGTATATCGTGCTGTAAGATGGCTTTTAGCTCTGAAGCAAATATAAAACGCTTTCCATCCCAAAAGTAGTAAAAGGGTTTGATGCCCGCATGGTCTCGGGCACAAAACAATTCCTCTTTGCGCTTATCCCAGACAGCAAAAGCGAACATACCATTGAGTTTAATCACCACCTCTTTCCCCCATTTTTTATACCCGGCAAGAATTACTTCGGTATCACTTTTTGTTTTAAATTCATACCATCCTTCTAATTCTTTTTTGATCTCTCGAAAATTATAGATCTCACCATTAAAAACAATTACCAACTCTTTCTCATTATCAAACATTGGCTGATTTGCATTTGGCGACAAATCAATAATACTTAGCCGATTATGACCAAGAGATATTTCTTCATCAACAAAAATGCCGTCGGCATCCGGACCGCGATGAGCGAGCGTTTGTGTCATTGCTACTACTTTACTTTCATCTTTCCAATTAAATCCCGATATTCCGCACATATATTATCTTCGTATGAATTTTATAATATTCTCGGCTCGTGACTTCCATGTATACGACCGAACGACACTGGAATTTTCTCTATCAATTTTCTCCGCTGATTCTATGTTATTAAAGATAGAGAGAATGCTATCCGCAAGACAATGTTCATCATCGGGTTGAAATGGAATACCTCGCCCTTCCAATACTTCCGCAATGATCTCAAGATTGGAATACACTATTGGACGCCCTGATGCTATATATTCCCACACTTTCATCGGGAACCCGTAGTCCCTGAAATGATGTTTATCCGGGTATGGTATGACGAGAATATCCATAGCTAATTCATATTCAACAACTTTCTTAAAAGGTTGTTTTTCAACAAAAATACATCTATCTTCAATGTCCATCTCTTTCGCAAACACCATATATTCGCTGATGTGCTGTTTTGACCCTCCGACAAATACCATTATTATGTTTTCGTCCAAATATTCAAGGGCTTTAATCATCGTGTCAAGCCCTTTTTCCATGCCAACGCTTCTAAAGCCGCCGATATATCCGACTAAAAATAAATCTGTGGGCAATCCCAATCTTTTCCGATGTTCTTCTTTCTTGATTTTCGCTTTTTCAATAAAAGGATTCTTATTTACTCCGCCATAAGCGACCAATATCTTATTACGGTCAATACCGCAAACGGAAGATAAAATACCTTTAAGTCTCTTGGATGTAGAGATAATATAGTCGCTTCTTTTTGCGACATACTTATCTCTCCAATCGTCAAAGAGCTGGTGCCAATCGGAACAAATAGAATATTTAAATCTGAAAAATTTTCTCCAAAATATGATTACGGACAGCAAATAAGGGTCATAGGAAAAAAATATTGTTTCGTAATTATTCCATTTTTGAGATATGATAAGAAAAGGTATTCGTAAAAAATAAAAAAATGCTCTGAAGTGTTTTGGTAATTTCACAGACATGGTGTTTATGTTTTTTAATTCATCTGGTATATTGCCTCTGACTAAAAATAAAAAATTTTTGCCTAAAAGTTCAGTAAAAGCGCGCGCCATTTGGCTGTGGTATATTGGTTCGGCTTTTTTAGATGGAAACTTTTGAGATGTCAGGTATATCAATTTCATATATTACTTTCATTAAAAATGGCTTTTACCAAGATTCGCAAGTCGTGCTTTTCAACAACTATCCTTCTTAATCTTGTTGTAATGTTCTTTTTTTCTTGTTCATTCAAGCGCATAATATGCCTTAGTTTCTCAGTGAGGTTTTTTGAATCATTTTTCGTAAAAATCAATTCTTTCGGCAGAATCCCAATAAGTGATTTATTTGACACAATAGACAATACCTCGCACGCCATCGCTTCTAAAATTGTTTTGTCAAAACTTCCACTTGGCGTCGCATTTACATACAGAATATGTTCTTTGTATAACTCAAGTGCTTCTGATTGAGATACGGCTCCCGTAAATATCACTTTGTCGCTTAAATGATATTCAGATACTTTATTATGAATAATTTTTTCATATTCCGCAAATTTATCAGACGCTTTTCCGGCTATTGTCGCGGAAAATTCCACCCCTTCATCTCTAAGTTTTTTCAGCGCTTCAATGAAAACATCAACATTCTTAACCGGAGCAATACGACTTAAGAATAAAATTGAATTTGGTTTTTTGCGTACAGAAAAATCCGGTTTGAAAAAATCGGTGTCTATCCCAACAGGCATAATTTTTGTTTTTTTAAATCTTGCAGTGAAAGATTGCGGCGAAGTGCAAAATACTTTGTTTGAAAAAAATATAGCCAATCTGGTTAGCCAACCGCCTTTAGCGTGATTTCTCCACATATAAATTTTTTTGCCAAATAGTTTCCAGAAAATTCCTCCGAGCAAAACATACTCCTGATTCATATGAACAAAAATGGTGTCGTAGTTTTTTCTCTCATGCCAGATGTATTTAT
>Ga0210057_1004435_pt1 | contig 18675 bp, 17 predicted proteins | sample CryGeyCG2114_010_2_FD_183968 | JGI IMG/M metagenome (GOLD analysis project Ga0210057, IMG submission 183968) | Groundwater microbial communities from aquifer - Crystal Geyser CG10_big_fil_rev_8/21/14_0.10 (SPAdes) (version 2) | ecosystem: Environmental > Aquatic > Deep subsurface > Groundwater ...
CTCTGACCCGCTTCTCCCGCAGTTCCACCGCCACGGTATTGGGACTTCTTCCCAATACACCTGCTATATACCGAATGCTCTCGCCACGCTCACGAAGCGTGGCTATTTTGATGCGCTCCTCGTATGAAAGCTGCTGGTATCTCGTTCCTTTTTTCATGCACTCCATATTCCCTGATGGAGTGTCCTAGTTCAAAGGTGCCGGTGCGGCTGGCATTTTTGCTGGTGTGTGAAATCGGGAGAGACAGATGTCTGAGCCAATCGTTATGTTCCAGATGATAGCTGAGGTCGGAAAGACACCGGCCAACTCCCTCCAATCTCCTCCTGAACAGAAGATGTTGGTACGCAAAGTGTCGCATAAGTTTGGGTGGGAGGAGCGAGATGTTGAGAGGAATATGCCCAAAGCGTTGCGAGAGCTGGCAAGGCGAATCCTGACTGCCGCTGAGGATATGGAGATTTCCCAGCACATCCGTCTGTGATCGTGCTCCCAGCACACCTCGGCTCGCCGCCCCCGCAACCGCGGGGGTTTCGACTTTTAGAGAGTCGCCCCGCACAATCGGTGTCTTTACCCAGACATCAGCGTTTGATGATTTAGCATCCCCAAAATCTTCCGACATCCGATGTCGGAAGATTGGGTATTGTGGGTATTGGGAGATTGTTCGTTGTTTCCCATACCACGTACTACGTGCCCCATATCCCACACCGTCCGTGTTATGATGCCCTCCATGGACCTCACTTCCGGCCTCAATGACGCACAAAAGCGCGCGGTGACGCACCGCGACGGCCCCTTGATGATTGTTGCCGGTGCCGGCACAGGGAAAACGAAGACCCTCACGCACCGCATTGCCGCCTTGATCGCGGACGGTATACCACCGTCGCGCATTCTTGCCGTCACGTTCACAAATAAGGCCGCCAAAGAAATGCGCGAACGTGTCGCACACCTTCTGTCTGTCTCTGAATGGACGCCCTACGCAAGCGACGTACCTTTTATCGGCACATTCCACTCGCTTTCCGTGAAGATGCTCCGCGAATCGGGGAAAGCAATTGGCATCCGTCCGTCATTTGCCATATACGACCGCGACGATTCCACGCGTGCAATGCGCGAAGCAATAAAGGAAGCCGGCGGCGACCCGAAAGAGTTTCCGCCGAGCATGGTTTTGGGATATCTCTCCAAATACAAAAACGCGGGTGTTACCCTTGAAGAATTGACCTCCACACACTCTCCATTTGAAACACTCGCGCACACTGCCGGGCACCTCTATGCAAAACGTCTTCGCGAAGCGAACGCGCTTGATTTTGATGACCTTCTGGTGCACGCGCATAAGCTTTTGGAAATCCCGGATGTGCGCACTAAATATCAGGAACGCTGGAGCCACGTGCACGTGGACGAATACCAAGACACCAACCGCGTGCAAGAAGCCCTCATTCAAAATCTGGTGTCGGCGCATAAAAACATTTGTGTGGTGGGGGATGCCGACCAATGCCTACCTGCCGGTACAAAAATAGCTACGCCAGATGGAAATAAAAAAATTGAGAACTTGAGAAAAAATGATCTTGTAATGAGCATCGGTGGACACGGGTCGGTGTGTGCGCAAAAAATCACAAAGATTCATTCCCATAAAAACAAAGGAGGCCTTGTGGTTATAAAAACAAAACGGGGTAGCCGTTTAACCCTTACACCAAACCACATCCTCTTTGCCCGACTGTCTCTGTCGTCTGGTCCACTTTTTTACACATATCTCATGTATAGAAAAGACCGAGGATTTCGTATTGGCATTGTACAGGGCACGAGAAAAGTAGATCGCGAAAACGCCGAGCTGGGGCTTCTGGTGCGCAGCAATCAAGAGGGTGCTGACAGAATATGGGTGTTGCGGGTGTCCAAAACTCGCGCGGATGCCCAATATTATGAACAAGTATTTGCATTTACTTATGGTATCCCCACAACCGTGTTCCACACCATTGGCAGGAAAATGGATATGCGCGACAGGCATATAAAAAAACTATATGCGGAGATACCTACAAAAGAAAAAGTACTTCGACTTTTCAGAGACCTTGACATGTCGTTTGACTACCCACACTATCGGGCGCAAGGAACAACACGCTCAAATGATAAAAGGGCACGTATAAACCTAACCGTCACCTTGTGTGATGGAAAGTATCGAGGAATATCAAAACCCTGGGGGATTACTCGTCTTTCGATAAACACGGCAGATAGGAAACTGAAAAAAGCATTATCGCAAAGCGGATTCAATGTGAGAAAAGGAAAGCGAAAAGATTGGCGTATGGAAATAACGAGATTGGATTATGGGGAAATAGAGAAGATAATACGGAAAATCGAAACGATGTCTCCAAATATATATGTCGTGCGAAAAGCGTCAATTACAAAAAATAAAAGATTTCTATTCCAACCTGCCGCAAATATACTACCAACGATGAACGTTGGATACTACAAAAATGGTACCCTTATTGAAGATATGGTTGTGTCTGTCGGGAGAGAAAAATACGGTGGACTTGTGTATGACTTAGATATAGAAAATACGCACAACTACATCGCAGAAAATGTCCCGGTACATAACAGTATCTACGGCTGGCGCAGTGCCGATGTGCGTATTATGCTTGATTTTAAAAAAACATATCCGAATGCGGACGTTGTTACCCTGGAAGAAAATTATCGCTCTACTGACACTATTTTGAACGCGGCAAATGCCGTAATTGATAAAAATATCCATCGCACAAAAAAGAAATTGTTCACATCACGCGCCGGCGGCGCGTCTATTAGTGTGTATGGCGCGCTTACCGAAACAGATGAAGCGCGTCACATTGCCGAGCATGTGGCAGAAAAGATTCGCGCCGGTGTGCCCGCGGGGGAAATCGCGATTCTCTTTCGCACAAACGCGCAATCCCGCGTATTTGAAGAGGCGATGCTCGCGCACGATGTGCCATATCATGTGGTGGGCACCCGCTTTTTTGATCGCGAAGAAGTGAAGCATGTGTTTGCGTATCTTTCCGCGGCACGTAATCCGGAAAATGTTGCCTCGCTCGCACGCATCGCAAACGTACCCGCACGCGGTATCGGCAAAGTGTCGCTGATGAAAATTATTTCTGGCGAAAAAGACACTCTCACGGGCAAGGCGCGCGAATCGGTGCACGCTCTTGAGGCACTTCTCGCAAAAATTCGCCACGCAAGCGGAATGCTCGCGCCATCTGAACTCGTGCGATTTGTCATTACCGAAAGCGGACTGGAAAACATGTATCGCTCTCGCGACACGGACGACGTGGAACGTGTGGAAAACATGCACGAAGTTGCAACCGTTGCCGCGCGCTATGACACATATCCCAAAGAGTCACGCGTTCAAGCATTCATGGATGACGTCGCGCTTCTGTCGGACCAAGACACGGTGGGTGACCACACAAACGCGGTACGCCTGATGACCGTGCACGCCGCGAAGGGTCTTGAGTTTGATGTGGTATTTGTGGCAGGAATGGAAGAGGGGCTCTTTCCGCACGAGCGAAGCGGTGATGCGAGAACCGCGGTGGAACGGGAAGAAGAGCGGCGACTTTTCTATGTGGCAATTACGCGCGCACGAAAAGAACTTTTCCTTTCGTATGCAAATATCCGCACCACCTACGGCATGCAATCGGCAACGGTGCCATCATCTTTTTTGGGAGACATCCCCGAGCATTTGATAGATGCTGAAGGCGAGAGTGTTTCGTGGGGGGAAGGATTGCTTACGATTGATTAATAATTTTTAATGTTTAATTTTATAATTTTAAAATAATTTCTAAATGGCGTTCTCGTTTCGTATACTTAATTCATAATTCTTAATTCTTGATACTCATGGGTGAGAGATTGGGACAACATTTTTTGCATAGCGCTGCTGTGCGTGACGAGATAGTCGGGGCGGCGAAAATCGCACCGGGAGAAATTGTGCTTGAAATCGGACCCGGTGAGGGATTCCTCACCGAAGCGCTTCTTGCTACCGGGGCTCGGGTGGTCGCGGTTGAGAAAGACGACACACTTGCGGATTCACTGCGCGAGCGTTTTGCGGATGCGGTTGAGCGTGGTGTACTCACGATAGTTTCAGCGGATGTGCGCACGTTTAGACCAGAGGTGCATGGAGTCGTCGACGGCGCGTATAAACTCGTTGCCAACATCCCGTACTACATCACGGGAGAGATTTTGCGCCGTTTCATTGGTGGTGACATACAGCCGACACGCGCGGTGCTCTTGGTGCAAAAGGAGGTTGCTGAAAGAGTTGCCGCAAAGGACGGCGCGCAGAGCGTGCTTTCGCATGCAATCCATGTGTATGGCACCCCCTCTGTTGCGCGCGTGGTAAAGGCCGGCTCATTTCGTCCGCCACCAAAGGTTGACTCGGCGGTGCTCCTTATTGAAAATATTTCACGCGCGCGTTTCAAGAGTCCGGAGGAAGAGATGCGATTTTTCACCCTTGTTAAATCGGCGTTCGCGCACCCTCGCAAAAAGGTGCTTTCAAACGTGCCGGAAGAATACCGTGAAAAATTGCGAGAGGAATTAAAAGCGCGCGGCCTCTCCGAGGCCGCGCGCGCCGAGACGATTCCACTTGCGGTGTGGCTCTCGCTTATCCAAAACTAAAGCTGTGTTCCGACGTTGAGAATTGCTCCTTGCGCATACCCATTGATAGAGCACGCGGTGCCAACATAGGCAACGCAGGGAATTTCCGCGGGCACATAGTTGCCGAGCAGTCGCTGTGGCCCGGGATAAAAAATCTGATACCACGCATACACACGCGGCGGAGGAAGAGGTCCGGGAAGATCCAGGCCGAGCGTCTCAAGAATTTGCGCCGCGTAAAAAAAGAGCAAATTTATTGGCGCGCCGGTTGCCTGCGTTTCCGTGGTGGCAATGGGTGAAATTGTGAGCATAATGGCAAACTCACACAAGCAGTTGTACTCCACATTGGTAATGGTGCCTTCAAACGGAATAAGTCCCGCGGCATCAGCAACCACCGCGTGTCGCACATAATAAAAACTGCCTACACCGGTTACAAAAAATGCAAAGAAAATAAGAACGGGATATCCGATGAGCGGATATATGCGTATCGCATGCAATTTTCTAAAAATACTTTTCATATCCTACAGGGTGAATAAAAAGTGTACCGCATTGCTGTGCCCGTTTTCATTCTCAACATAAATACCATAATCAAGTGTTGGTGCGACGTCATTAAAGAACGGTGGGAATGCAAGGTCTTCGGGGAAAATGCTCTCCACCACAAAGGTGAGCGTCGTGCCGTCCGATGATGCCACGCCTTCAAAGCGCTTGAAGCCCGCGTTCACGATGTTGCTTTGTGTGAAGCCACTACCCATAAGCGTCACCGTTGTGCCTGCGGGACCCGACGCGGGCACGATGCGCGAGACGCGCGGTGCGGATGGTTTTGTGGGTTGTGCCCGAACAGAGGACGGTGTCGGAGTCGTGTTAAATTCTTGAGGAATAACTACCGGAGTTGTATTTCCCGCCGTGAGATGTGCCCGAGTCATAATACCCACAAACCCTGTACCTTTGGAGAGCCCGATCGGAGATAACACCTCGGAAGCATAGCGATTTTGATAGCGCACGACCGCATCCTCGGTGAGCGTTCCGAAATATGTTGTCTCTTGCCCCGGAGAACCCGGGCCACTCTCTGCCACACGCGTGCTCGCCTCTCGATTGAGCGTCTGCTGAAGCAGGCGAACATCTTCACCCATATCTCCCTTGCGGAGGTTTCTGGCAAACACTGTCGCCGAAAATGCACTCGCCGGCAACGCACACATGAGCACAAGTACCACTCCAAGAAAAATCATTCTGATACGCATATGCTTATTGTACACAAAAAGAGCAAGTGGTGTGGCAAGTGTGGTATATAATGGCACCATGGAAATTGAGCGGCGCTATTTGCCGAGCACGCGTTTTATTGCATGGACCATCGTCGGGGTGGGTATTATCATTGCCTTTGCGCTTACACGGTATATTCCTTCTCGTGGCACCGTATCGCCGGAGGCGACTATTGTGGCGCGTGAGATAACCCCAACGCGCAGTGAAAGTGACTCTGACAGTGACGGCCTACGCGATTGGGAAGAGGTGCTTTGGGGCACCGACCCTAATAATGCCGACAGCGATGGCGACGGCGCCACTGACGGCGAGGAAGTCAACGCAAACAGGCATCCGGGAATTGCCGGACCAAACGACATCCTCTCGGTAGAGCCGGAAAAAACTGCAGAGAGTGGCTTTGCGGAGCCGTCAAACTATACTGACGCCTTCTCTCGGGAGCTCCTTGCCCAATATCTGCAAAAAAAGCAAAACAACACCCTCTATTTGGAAGGGCCGGACGTCTTCTTTAACTCCGTGTTCTCGTCCGTGAACCAAGGGCAGAACACCTATGTCATTACCGACCTCTCTTTTAGCGCCACCACCAACAATGCCCGGTACACCTTTGCAAATACCTTCGCCGACACCATCGCTAACATCAACGTGGCGGCGGTAAACACCTCCGGCGGTCCGGCAGAGCTTGCCGTACTCGCCCCACGCTTCACGCAGGCCGCCGCAGATGCCGTGGAAATCCCCGTGCCGTACGATATCGGCGAGACATACCTTGATGCGGTGAATGCCATTGCCGCAATCGGTCTGCATATGCGCGCAATCAGTACCATTGTTGATGATCCGGTGGGCGGACTTGCGGCAATGGGTGGTTATGAGAGCTCGGTGAATGCCCTTGCGGATGCAATGCGTTCAATTGGACTCTATTTGCAAGAAAAACAGGTACTTTTTGGGGACAGTGATGCTGGTCGGGTGCTTATTGACGGGCTATAATTTTATGATGCGCGTGTTCCACACAACGGGAAACGGTCTTCTAACGGCGCTCTTGCTTGTGGTGTTGATTTTTGCACCGCTTGCAGTCCCGCAACACCGCGCACAAGCGGACCTGACCGATGATGCGATTGCCGGAGCCGCGGGGTGTGCGGCGGCGGCGGCGATTGTCTTTGGATTAAGTAAAATCCCCGCCCTTGAAGTCCCAACGGTCAGTGGCGACGACTGGAAAGAGGCACTCCTGGACTGTGCGGCGTGGGTGATAAACAACGTCATTATTACAGAAATCACACAAAGCACGATTGAGTGGATTAATTCCGGCTTTGAAGGAAATCCCGGATTTGTTGAAAACTACCAAAGCAATAACCAAAGGGTGTTTGATGGCGCCGCGGCGGCGTTCATCCACAGTCAAGAGCTTGATTTCATTTGTGAGCCGTTTCGCCTGAATATTCGCCTCGCACTCATTGATAGCGTTGGCGGACTCGGCAATGATTTTTATACCCGCAATCAGTGCACCATATCTCGCTTCACCGATAATATTCAGGGATTTCTTGATGGGGATTTCTACAATGGTGGGTGGGGAGCGTGGTTTGAGCTCACCACGCGTCCGCAAAACAATCCCTACGGCGCATACCTTATTGCGCAGGGAGAACTTGCCCGCCGCATTACCGCAGACCTGGAGGAGGAAAACAAAAAGCTTGATTGGGGGCGCGGATTTTTCCCATCACAAACGACCCAGGAGTGCCGAGCATACGATAAAGACAACAATCTTCTTGGCACATACAACCCGGACGACCCCTCAACCAAACCTCCGGGAGCGTTCTCGTTTGAGTGTGATGCGGCCCAGATAAAAACACCGGGAAGTGTGGTGGAAGACCAATTGAACAGCGTTGTTAAGCTTGGCAATGAACGGCTCACGGTTGCCGACGAGTTTAATGAGGTGCTCGCGACTCTTTTGACTTATCTCTTCACGGAGATTCTTGCCGGTGATGGCGGTTTGCGCGGATTTGATGAGTCAAACATTCCGACTGTGCCCCCGATTGATTACGGCGATGTTATCCCGCCCGTTGATGGGGGCTCGCAGGGCGGTTGGGTCGCGTGGGACATGGGAACGCAACCCGGCGAGACGATTCGCCAAGAGGGAAATACGTGGGTGTTTGAGTGGCACACCGCGCTCACCAAACCCGGAGAGCTTTATGCGGGCAATGACCTCCCTGTGGATGATCCGTTAATTCTCGACATCACCGGCTGGACCATTTCCGCGGTAGCGACACCCGACGGTGGAGGCCCCCCGACAAGTATCAGCTTCACCCTAACGGACACCGAGCAATTCGTTCAGCGCCCTCTTGCGACAGATGGGTACACCATGACCGTACGCGTAACCCCCGGGGAGGTGCGGGGCACGAGGCAAGAGGCATACCTTGCGGGAGTATCTGAAAACGGTGACCAACTCTATGTGCGAAGCGACCGCACCGGAAAATTACTCTGGAAACGCGGCAACACCAAAGGCCTCGTTGGAGGAAATGACCCGGGAGGAAATGGGGGAGGCACCGGTGGCGGAGGTATGCCCGACAAACCAACTGAAACACCATAATGAATTCCGTACTCAAAAAAGGAATACTGCTCGGATTTATCCTCGTGCTTTTACTGGCGCCGGTATCGTTTGGTGTTGTGGGCACAGGAGCAAATATTGCTCACGCGGAAGGAAGTGTAATAGAAGAGGCCCTTGTCAAAGTTGCCGTTGGCCCGCTACTCGATTCAATCGCTGGGACTCTCTTGGGGCTAACGGGCGGCATCCTCACCATGTCCGGTATTTTCCTCAACGAGGTTATTGAAAAAACGATTGTCGGAATGGGTGAAATCGTAAACCAATTAAGCGGTATTCGTTCGGCATGGTCAACAATACGAGACGTGATAAACATGACGTTTATATTTATCCTCCTCTACGCGTCTATCCAGATAATCTTGCGTCGTGGGGGCTATACGTTACAATCGATTCTTATTAAGGTCATCATCGCCGCGCTTCTCATAAACTTCAGTTTGTTTGTGGTACGTTTTGTCGCCGATGTCTCAAACACAGTAACGATATTTCTCTACAACCCAATAGTTGAATCTATACCAAAGGGAGTGACCATAATAGAGATAGACGGGGCACCAGATATTAAATCTTTGGGGCTTAGTTCAGTGTTTATGAATGAGCTCGACCTCCAAACTGTCTTTAACGGTGAAGACGTCACCAAAGCTTTTGAGTACCAAATTCTTGCTTCTATCTTTTTCCTCGTTGCCGCATTTGTCTTTTTTGCGATTGCCTTACTGTTTGTCGCGCGTTTTATTGTCTTTATCATACTTATGATTACCGCACCAATAGGATTTATTGGTGGGTTATTACCGGGAGTTGGCGGATATTCACAACAGTGGCTACAGGCACTAGGTAGTCAGGCGACATTTCCACCGATATTTATGTTGATGGTCCTTATGATATTTAGAATTATGCGTGGGGTTGACGGGAATGGTGGAATATCTGCAGTGTTTAAGGCGAGTAGCAACAACGGCTTTGCTCAATCATTTACTGGTGGTTCAACCATAATTATCATCAACTTCGCAATAATCATCGGTCTTTTGATTATGGCCTTAATTATTGCAAAATCAACGGCAACAACGGGTGCCGGGAAATTGGTTTCAAGCGTTACCGAGTTTGGTGGCAAGGCAATCCTTGGAAGTGGCGCGTTCCTTGGAAGACAGACCCTTGGGCGTGCCGGGAATGTAATTGCACAGTCAGACGCTTTGCGTGGGCTTGCAAGCAGTGAGTCCGTTGCGGGGAGATTTGCCGGACGCCTTGCGCTTCGCACCGGAGATAAGCTCCGTACGGGCAGTTTTGATGCTCGAGCAAGTCGTCTTGGCTCTTCACTCACAAGTACAACCGGAGTAAATCTGGGTAAGGCGCAAAAAGATGGTTTCTTGAGGCGTCGTGAAAAGGCGGAGAAGAAGAAAGCCGAGCGAGAGGTTAAGTTGTATACGGGTGTGGCATCGGAGGAGACGCGCAAAAAAGTTGCGACAGAGGAGGCAAATCTCCGAAGCGCTATTGATGCCGCAAATAAAGATGGGGTGTCAACCGCGCAGGCAAAATCGGCATTCGCCGCAAACGCCGAGAAACACAAGAGCTTTGTGGATACACGAGACAAAATTAAACCCCAGGAGTCAGGGCTTCAGAAGCGCGAGAGAGAGATTGAGACCATAATCTCGAGTGGTTCTTATGGTACGCCGGCACAAAAGAAGGAGTTGGAAGAAGAGCAAAAGAAAATTAAAGATAGCATTGCAAAGCTTTCCAACGCTGAAGCCGAAATCGCACAAATTGAAAAGGATGTTGCGTTCCGTCACGGCGAGAGCATATCTAAAGCACAGGCAGAGTTAAATAGATTGTCGAAAGATGCTGGCGATGAAGCAAAATCCGCAAAAACTTCATTCCTCGAGTACCGAAAGGCACAGAAAAACCGCGGCATTCCTGGAAAAGTTCGTCGTTTCACTTTTGAAAGTGACGCCCGTGTGGCACAGGCGGCATTGAAAGAGTTGGGCAAGAGTGAAGACCAAAAAGTTTTTGATATGCTCAAAAAGATACGTGAGAAACAAGAGAAAGAGGGTGAGGGTGACGGAGGAAAAGGTGGCGAAAACCAAAACAAAACGGACGCATAAAAAATATTTATGAGTGAACTAAACGAAACAATACAAAGAAAATATGAGCGACTTCCTGAAGATGTCCGCACGGCGCTTCAATCAGTTGATTTGCGAGAGAGAATTGGAGAAATCGCAAAAAAGCACGATTTGCGTATTGATGCCGCCGGTCAGCTTGAAAATGTCACGGTGATGGTGCTCCTTGGCATGGTTCCAATTGGTGACTATGCGAAAAATATTATGAAGCACGTAGGGGTGTCACAAGGAGTTGCAAATGCTGTCGTACTTGACGCCAATGAGTCAATCTTTGGGCCGGTGCGCAATTCACTCATCGCGCTCCAGGAAAGGGAGCGGCGGGAGGCGGTAGTGGAGGAGGGCGCCTTCTTTCGTGGCACGGAACCCGATGAAGAGAGTGAGGCGGGGGAGGAGACACCACCCGACCGTGACACGCTTTTGGAAGAAATTGAAAACGAAGACTTGCCGATAGTTGCCACGTCGTCGTTTCCGACAGCAAAGACGCTTCCCACGCCCCCACAAACATCGGTTCCCGACACAACGACCAGAGAGAGAAAAATTGTGAGAGAAGCGGCGGCACCTGAAGCGCTCGTGGAAGTATCCGCCCCGATAGACACCCCGGCACCGTCCGCCACCCCCATACAAACTACCGAAAAACCTTCTATCGACCCGTTCGCCGGGATGAAAGAAAAGTTGACGACGCCCGTGGCACCCAAAAAAGAGGTTGTCAGGGTGGACCCATACCGCGAGCCAACGGAATAGTGTTGTGTAGCAAGGGGTATGTATTATGGGGGAGAAAATTACTTCTTTTACTGATTTGAATGCGTGGAGAGAGTCGCACGCTTTGGTTTTGGAAATCTACTCTCTCACAAAATCATTTCCTAAAGAGGAAGTATTTGGTTTGGTGGGTCAGATGCGAAGGTCCGCCGTCTCTATCACGTCAAATATCGCCGAGGGGTTCAGCCGCGGTTCTCATAAAGACAAAATCCATTTTTATCGCATGACAGTTGGCTCTCTCACCGAACTACAAAACCAACTTCTTATCGGGCGCGACATCGGATATACTGATACCATAAAGTTTTCCGAATTGGCCGAGAAGACCGTTGTGGTAAGCAAGCTAATAAACGGTCTTATAAAAAGTATCTCGTCCAGGATATTGTAACCTGTAATACTTACTACATTTCCCACACTACACACCCATGCGTTTCCAAGTTCCACAGTTTATAGATATTGAAGACAAAATCTTTGGGCCGTTCACCTTCAAACAATTTGTGTACCTCGCGGGTGGTGTGGGGCTTGCCTATGTCATCTACACATTCTTGCCGTTTTTGATTGCGCTTCCGCTCATGCTCGCGTCAGCCGGATTGGGCGCCATGCTCGCCTTTTATAAGGTAAACGACAAGCCGTTTATTCTCTTTTTGGAATCGTGGGTGCGCTTCCAGCTTACCGACAAACTTTATATATGGAAAAAAGAGGATAAGAAGCCGACAACGCGAGAGAAAAAACCTTCTTCGGGGGACGGGGCGACCGTTGCGGTTCCGCGTCTTTCACAGAGCAAACTTCGCGACCTGTCGTGGAGTTTGGATGTTAAAAATCCCGATACGGAGAGTTAGTGGGAGGTTTTCCTACTGTGCGAACAGGTCTGGTGGGGTACAATACATACAATGGCTGAAAAACCTGCACAAGAGTTTGTCCCCATTAAGGAGGTGCGTAACGGTGTTGCGGTTCTGAAAGACGGCTCTATTCGTGCCATCCTCCTCGCCTCATCGTTAAACTTTGCGCTCAAATCCGCCGACGAACAACAGGCAATCATTTTGCAGTTTCAAAACTTGCTCAACTCACTTGATTTTGAAGTGCAGTTTTTCATCCAGTCGCGCGACCTGGACATCCGTCCCTATATCGCTCTTTTGGAAGACCGGTACAAAGAACAGTCAAATGACCTTATCAAGGTGCAAACGCGTGAGTATATTGAATTTATCAAGACATTCACGGAAAGCATCAATGTGATGTCAAAACACTTCTTTGTGGTGGTGCCATACAATCCTCCGCTATCGCGGACCGGATCAAGCGACGGCGGTGTGCTTTCAAAAATCACCGGCGGGGGGAGCAAGGACCCCGCAAAGCAACTTTCCAACTTTGAAGAACATGTGAGCCAGCTTGAACAGCGCCTCTCGGTGGTGGAGCAGGGACTTTCGCGAACGGGTATCCGCACCGTAAAGCTCGGCACCGAAGAGGTGGTTGAGCTCTACTATAAGATGTTTAATCCGGGTGATTCCGAAAAACCGATACAGCTTAACACTCTCACATAGACCATGGGAATTATTGACACAATTCTGGGACGAAAGGGTGGGGACGAAAACCCCTCCGCAACGCCGTTTCTGCCAAAAGATATTTACGAGGCGGGGATATTGGAGTTGAAAGATATCATTGCGCCCTCGGCGCTCAAGATCAATCCGCGCCACATTAATCTGGGCGATACCATCGCGCGCACATTTTTTGTGATTTCATACCCGCGATTTCTCTCCGACAATTGGTTTTCACCAATCATCAACCTGGATCGAATCTTTGATGTTTCCATTATGGTAACGCCGATTGAAACGTCGCAAGTTTTGAAAGGGTTTCGCAAGCGTGTCGCCGAAGTGCAAAGCCAGATTGCCGCGCGCGAACAAAAGGGGCTCGTCCGCGACCCCGTGCTTGATACCGCGTATCAAGACCTTGAAAACCTCCGCGACCAGCTCCAGCAAGCACAGGAAAAGCTCTTTGAGGTGGGGCTCTACATCACCATTTATGCCAAGACAGAGAACGACCTTGATAAGGTGGAGTCGGAAATTCGCTCTATTCTTGAGTCAAAATTGGTGTATGTAAAGCCGGCGCTCTTTCAGCAGGAGCAGGGTTTCCGCACCACACTCCCGATTGCGCGCGACGAAATCAGGGTCACTTCAAAACTCAACACATCACCCCTTTCAAGTATGTTTCCGTTCGTATCCTTTGACCTCACCTCCGAAGAGGGAATTCTCTATGGTATCAATCGCCACAACTCAAGCTTGATTCTCTTTGACCGATTTTCTCTTCCCAACTACAACTCAGTGACGTTTGCCACATCCGGTGCCGGAAAATCGTACGCCACCAAATTAGAAATCTTGCGCACACTCATGTTTGATACTGAAGTGATTGTGATTGACCCGGAAAAAGAGTACGAGTACATGTCGGAAGCAATGGGTGGCAGATACTTCAACATTGCGCTTACCTCGGGACACCACATCAACCCGTTTGACTTACCACCGCCACGCGAAGACGAAACGCCGTCAAACATTCTCCGTTCACAAATCGTAAACTTGGTTGGACTTTTCCGTATTATGCTCGGCGGACTCACCCCGGAAGAAGACGCAATGATTGATAAAGCGCTCACCGAAACATACGCCCTGAAAGACATTACCGGCGAAAATGATTTTTCAACACTTGAACCGCCGCTCCTGTCCGATTTTGAATTGGTGCTTGCCGGCATGGAGGGAAGTGAATCGTTGGTGCAACGGCTTTCCAAATACACCAAGGGAACGTGGTCCGGATTTATAAACCGCCCCACAAACGTGGACATCAATAAAAAGTTTGTGGTCTTTTCTTTGCGCGACATGGAGGATGACCTCAAAACGGTCGCCATGTATATCATTGCGCATCACATTTGGAGCGCGGTCAGAAAAAACCTCAAGAAGCGCCTCATGGTGATTGATGAGGCGTGGTGGATGATGCGTTCGGAAGATACGGCATCGTTCCTTTATGGACTGGCGAAACGAGGAAGAAAATACTATCTCGGTATTGCCACCATCACCCAAGATGTCGGCGACTTTTTGCGAAGCCCGTACGGACTGCCGATTATCACCAACTCATCAATTCAACTGCTCCTGAAACAGTCGCCTTCATCCATTGATGTGGTGCAAAAAACATTCAACCTCACCGATGAAGAAAAATACCTCCTGCTTGAATCGGACGTGGGGGAAGGAATCTTCTTTGCGGGACTCAAGCATGTGGCAATTAAGACGCAGGCGTCCTACACTGAAGATCAAATTATTACATCAGACCCGTCGCAAATTCTTGCCATCAAGCGAGCACGCCGTGATTTGGAGGTGGCGCGCGAGACGCGCGCGGAGGATGCGACCCCTCGCACCACAATTCCACAGCCGGATGTCACCTTGAGTCAAAAACGTGAGCCGACGCCACAACCTCAAACGACACCCGCTCCGCCGGAAACATCAAGCGTCCCCCCGTACCAGCACAACCAGCCACATCAAAAACTCGCCCAAGCAGTGAATAAACGCCATGGTTGAGACACAAACCAAGTCCGACACCCCCACGGGGCAAATCACGCCGGCACAACAAAAGATTGCCCGAAAAGAGCACGCCGCACCGACCTTGGGGCACAAAATTGACAATGTCACATTCGGCTTTATGATTGCCGTGGCAATTTTTTATGACGTATTGAGTTTTATCCCGGGAATAAACCTCATTTCAGAGATTTTTGGTATCGGGACCTTTGCGCTTTGGTGGTATTTCAGTGGAATCGGACTTATCAACACCAAAAAGATTGTCACGTGGGCTACGAGCGGGTTTGTCGAGCTTATTCCCGCAGTGAGTGCACTACCAAGCTTTACGGCGGGTGTTATAATTACAGTGCTATTAACGCGCGCCGAAGAGAAAACCGGTGTATCCCTTACCCCGGGAAGCGCGTCAATAAATCCTAAAAATGTTCTTCCGTTTCGCAATAAAAATACCGACGACGCTCCGCCTAAGAGGAATCAAAATGTCGCGTAGTTTTCTTGTCGCCCTTGTGTGTGTTCTTCTGATTACTCCGGCTTTTGTGGGCGCGCAAACACCCACGCCCGGAACCGTACTTTCTTTGAGCGCCGTTCCGCCACACCCGTCCCCAAACGCGCGCGTGACCGTGCGGGCGGAAAACTTTGTGGTTGATTTGGACCGTTCCCGACTCTCTTGGTTTGTAAACGGCGCACTCGTCGCCGATGGGGTCGGGAAGACATCTGTGGAAATCACCGTTGGCGGTGTGGGAACGCTGTCTCAAATTTCCGTTTTTGCGGAAGGGCCCGCCGGTGAAATCCTCAATGGTTCGTTGTCTCTTGCTCCCGGGGGCGTGTCTCTGTTGTGGGAGAGTGATTCGTATGTGCCCCCATTTTATCAAGGCAAGGCGCTTCATCCTTTTGGAGGAACACTTACGTTCGTCGCTTTTCCAAATTTAATAGATACCGCCGGAGTGCGCGCATCTCAAACCAACACAGTGTTCACGTGGAAATTAAACAATCGTGTTTTAGAGAGCGCTTCGGGGTATGGCAAATACACCATGACACTCCCCGGTTCACCTTTGGGACGCGACGAGTTGGTGTCGGTGACCGCACAGACAACGGACGGCGGTGTATCGGCAAGCAAAACAGTTCGCGTCCGCCCCGTCCCCGCTTTTATGGAAGTTTATGAGAGCGATCCATTGGCGGGAATTCATTTTGAGCGCGTGGTCGGTGAAATACTCACCACAGACAAAGATGAGGCGGCGATTACGGCATACCCATTTTTCCTTTCCATAGGTGGTCGTAATAAAAGCCCCGCAAGTGTTGCGTGGCGCGTTGGCGATAGCGCCGTGTCAAACGAGAATCAAGAAAACCCCGCGTCAATCACACTTCGTCCAAATGGGGGGGCCCGCGGAAGTGCGTCTGTGGGCATCACCATCAACAACCTTGCAAACATTCTTCAGGAAGTAACGCGCACATTTCGTGTACAATTTGAATAATATGTATTGTCAATTAAAAAATCTACGGCCCGGGTTTATCTGCGTATTCGCGCTGGGTTTGTTTTTGTTTGGCGCCTTGCACGTTTTTGCACAGGGACCCATAACGGTTGAGCTTTTTGAGCCCAGTGTGCCATTTTTGGGGGGACAAAAAGATATCGCCGGGTATGTGTCGGGTTTTATTACACTCCTTATTTCCGTTGCGGTGGTGCTCGCGGTGCTTCAGATTACCATTGCCGGCTTCACGTGGATGACATCGGATGCGGTCGGGAGTGTTGCGGACGCAAAAGATAAAATTTGGAAGGCGGTTCAAGGACTTCTTCTGGCGGGGGTGTCATTTATTGTGCTCCAAACAATTAACCCCGCGCTCGTACGCCTTGATTTCATCAATTCAATTCTTCAAGGGAATCCCCCGTCAAACGCAACGCCCGAGAACGCTGGTGGAGGCGCCCAAGGCGGCTGTACGACGTGCGCCACAATACCAGCTGGAGTCCCGGTGAAAAACGGAATCTGCCAAGGACAGGTGTGCCAGGTTGATAAAGGGCTTGGACAAAAACTGCAAACGCTCAACTCGCGACTTTCTGGACTACCTTGGCATGTTACCGAGGGGTATCCGCCGGACTCAAACCAGCACCAGAATCCATGTCATTACAACGGAACATGTGTTGATGCAAACCTTCGCACGGTGCCAAACGGGCAGGTTGCCTCGGGTGCCGACGTACAGCGTTTTATTAACGCGGCCATAGACAGTTCGCTTACGGCGTGTTATGAGGTCTCAAATGATTCTTCCAGAAACTCCTTAATAAGTAGTGGTGTCTCCCCAGATAATGTAGTGGCAATCCCTGGGGCTGTTCCCCATTTTTCTGTTTATAACGGCTCAACACGATGTTCAACAAGATAACCGTTTCAATAGGTGTCGGTATTGTCATCCTCCTTGCGCTTGGTGGTGTGTTAATCCTACGCAACAAACAGCCGGCGAGCCCGGGTGATGAGTTTGCGTCGCCACGTACATTTAACCCATTTGGTATTTTTGGAGACAGCTCTCCGCTTTCGGGAAATTCGGGAACATCTTCTGACCAAGCATTCACCCCGACGGAGTTCACTCCGGCACTTCGTCGCGTCGCACTTCGTTCCGCTTCCGATGTTGTGCTTGTCGGTACCGGCACCACCACACAGGCGCTCTTTATTGAGCGGGAAACGGGGCACGTCTTCGGACTTGATGTTACAACCGGAGCGCTTCGCCGCATCACCAATACCACCATTCCGCGCATCCAAAGTGCCTCATTTGCACCAAATGGCGAGTATGTGGTGGCACAATATCTTCGTGATGACGGAGAAACGACTGAAACATTTCTTGGAGACATTCCTCTCGGTGCCACAACAACAGACCGTGCGCTTCTTGGAGAACTTTTACCGCCAAATATTATCTCCTTTGCGTGGAGTCCGGACGGGAGTGAGCTGTTTTATTTAAATCGTAGTTCTTCCGGTTCATTTGGCACAAGACACTCTCTTGTATCCGGAACAAAACGCGCACTCTTTTCGTCTCCGCTTGATGAGTGGAATGTTTTTTGGACCCAAACAAATACACTTTTTTTGAGTACGCGCGCGTCGGGGGCCGCTTCAGGAAACCTTTTTAGTCTTTCAACGAGCGGTGTGTTGCGTGAAGTGGTGAGTGACCTCCTTGGACTTACCGCACTTCCGGGTAGCGCGACACATTTCGTGGGTACGACCGGGGGAGGAACGGTGCGCTCGTTTTTATACACCCCGAACGGTGTTCCCACTGATTTATCTGTGGGGACTTTGGCAGAGAAGTGCGGTTGGGACTCGTCAAAAATTCTTCTTGTGTGTGGCGCACCGAAATCAATACCCGTGGCGACACTTCCCGATGACTGGTATCGTGGCACCGTTTCATTTGAAGACCGCTTATGGGCGATTGATTCAGAAACCGCGACGCTTGTTATTCTTGCAGACCCAAAAACCTACACAGACATCCCGCTTGATGTGGTTCACACTCACGTGAGCGACGATGGGTTGTTTGTGATGTTTATCAACAAAACCGACGGAACGCCGTGGCTTGTCGATGTCGCTAAAGTTTTTGAGCGTTGATTTGATTGAGGGCCGGGTTGAGCCTTTTCCTGCGCATATAGAACTCTTGTCCAATAGTAAAAAGGTTCGTGGTAATCCAGTAGAGCGCAATAATTGCCGAAAGCGAGTATGCGATGAAGCCGACAATTATTGGAAACACATACTTCATCTGCATCTGCATGCCGCGCTGAAAATCTTGTGCAAAACCGCCACCGTCGGTTTTTTGTGTTTTGGGGGAAATAATCCACGCTGACACAAATTGGGTAAGTGCGGTAAGAAGTGCGAACAACAAACTTCTCTTGGTAAC
>Ga0210057_1004436_pt1 | contig 18672 bp, 18 predicted proteins | sample CryGeyCG2114_010_2_FD_183968 | JGI IMG/M metagenome (GOLD analysis project Ga0210057, IMG submission 183968) | Groundwater microbial communities from aquifer - Crystal Geyser CG10_big_fil_rev_8/21/14_0.10 (SPAdes) (version 2) | ecosystem: Environmental > Aquatic > Deep subsurface > Groundwater ...
ACGGAAAAAATTGGAACGAACCGCCGTTTGCTTTCCCGAAAAACTGAATTTGAATTTGTCCGACCTTACGATTTAATTCCGAAATACAGGGCTTTTTGCGAAGCGAGACCCGCTCCCGCATCGCCGTACGGGATAAACTCCGGCGGGGCGAGCGAGCAACCAATCGCCTCTGAATTTGAAAAATGTCTTGATTGGTCGGGGAGACCCGACTTGAACGGGCGACCTTCGGACCCCCAGTCCGATGCTCTACCAACTAAGCTACTCCCCGTTTTTTCCTCCACATTAATAATAATATTAACAAGTGTCATTTAAATTGCAATAAAAAATTTGCCTAACCTCTTATCTTTTGATATATTAAAATCATTATGGACGACAGTAGTTTATCTAGGGTTTTAGATGTTGAGAACGACTATGCTCTAATTGATAAGGGCAATATTCTACAGAATTTACTCGATTTTCCCGATCAGCTAAATACTGTTTTTAGCGAGGTTAAGAAACTGACTATCCCGTCTAATTATATACAGATCAATAAAGTTCTTTTTATTGGGATGGGTGGATCGGCAATTGGGGCGGAAATGACAATCGGTTTAGTTAAGGAAAATTCTCATTTGCCGATTGAATTATGTCGTGATTATCAAATCCCGAATTGGGTAGACGGAAAAACCTTAGTCATTGGATCGTCCTATTCTGGTGAAACAGAAGAAACAGTTACTGCTTTTGAAAAAACAGCCCAAAAAGGGGCTAAAATATTTGGTATTACTTGCGGAGGGAAAATCGCTTCAATTTGCCGTAAATACAAAGCTCCATATTATGAAATAAATTACGGTAGCGAGCCAAGAATGGCACTGGGATATTCTTTGGGGGCGCAGATTGCATTATTAAGAAAATTGAAAATATACGATATTCAAGATAGTGAAATTGAAAGATCTATTCGAACACTTGACAAGTTGATCGAAAAAATTAGTGGCAGGGTCGAAACAAAGAGTAATTTTGCCAAGCAGTTGGCAATGAATATTTACGGAAAAATACCAGTTTTTATCGGATCGTCAACTCTTTCGGCGGTGGCAAAAAGAGCTAAACAGCAAGTCAATGAGAATACAAAATCAATCGCCTTTTTTGAACAGTTACCTGAAATGAACCACAATTTTGTTGTCGGTCTACAATTTCCTGATAATATCAATGAAAAAATATTTATCATTCTTTTACAGTCAAGTTATGATTATCCTAGAAATAAATTGCGTTATCAAATTTTACAAACTATTTTTGATCAAAAAAATATTGCTTACGAATCAGTTATAATCCAACCAACTATTTCAAGATTTTCAGAATTAATAGGTGTCGTTTCATACATTGATTTTGTTTCTTATTATTTATCGCTTTTATATCGAATCGATCCAAGCCCAATTGAAACAATTCAATACATTAAAGAAAAATTAGCTAAAGAATAAAGTATTTAAAACGAGGAGGAGGAGGGGTGCCAAGCAGAATCAAAAACCTATTTCCACGGGTCATAATTAATTCTCGTTGTGAGAAGACAATTGAAGTTGATCTAATTTCTGATAATTGGGAAAAAGTTACTGCTTCAACACCAAGTGGAAAATCAAAAGGTAAAAAAGAAATTGCCGAGATAAAACCAGATGAAGCCGTTAATTTAATTGAAAATAAAATATTTTCGGAAATTAAAGGTTTTGAGCTTTGCCAACAAACTAAATTTGATACATTGCTTAACAATTTGGGTGACAATGTCGGTTCTAATACTAAATTGGTCCTGTCAATCGCTTATTTAAAATTAAGCAGTCTTAGTCTCTCTCTCGAAAATTATGCCTATATTCGTCATTATTTAACTAAGATTGATAAATCTTTTTATAATTTTCCAATCCCTCATTTTAATATGGTCAATGGCGGAGTACATGCCAATAATAGTCTTAATTTTCAAGAATTTTTAGTTATTCCAAAATTAAAAGCCAGTTTTAAAGAAAATTATTGGGCAGCGGTTGACATTTACCAGAGCTTAAAAACAGTTTTGATTCGAAGTGGTCTTGGCACAACAATTGCCGATGAGGGCGGTTACTCATTTGATTTAAAAGATGATACCAAGGTTTTTGACTTATTGAAAATTGCCTGTACTGAAAAATCATTATCTCCTGGGAAAGATATCTTTTTTGGCATTGATGCGAGTGCTGACAATTTGCATAAATCAGCAGAAAATCTCAGCTCAATTTACGAGAAAATTGTTGCTAATTATCCACTTATTTATATCGAAGATCCATATACAGAAAATGAATATAAATACTGGTTAAATATTATGTCAAAAAAAAATCATAACTTGCTTATTATTGGCGATGATTTGACAGTTACCAATAGTCAATACATTAATCAGTACGCTCAAAAAAAAATGATTAATGGAGTGATTATTAAACCGAATCAAATTGGGACAGTGACCCAGACATTGGAGGCAGTCGAAACAGCTAAAAAAAATCATTTAAAAATTGTTGTTTCTCATCGGAGTGGAGAAACTAACGATGATTTTATTGCTGATTTTGCTTTAGCTGTTGAGGCAGATGGAGTCAAATTTGGCGCTCCGGCAAGAGGTGAACGAGTCGCTAAATATAATCGCTTATTAAAAATCGAAGATAGTTTAATTAATAAAACAAATAATAAATAAATATTATGAAAAAAACGGTTTTAATTATTTTGGATGGGCTAGGCATATCGCCAGATAAAATTGGCAATGCGCTCTTAAATGCTAAAACTCCTGGCTTGAATTTTTTAACTAAGAATTGCCCAACCACTTTATTACAAGCAAGTGGTGAGGCAGTTGGTCTACCTTGGGGGGAAATGGGTAATAGTGAAGTTGGGCACACCAACTTAGGAACAGGTCGAGTTGTTTTACAAGATTATCCACTCATATCAAAAAGTATTGAAAACAATTCATTTTACGAAAAGAGTGTTTTGAAAGAAATGGTAAATTTTGTTAAAAAAAATAAGAGCAATTTACACATCTTAGGTATTGGTAGCGATGGAGGTGTGCATGGTCATATTGATCATATAATTGCTGGATTAGAATTAGCCAAACGAAATGATCTTAAAAATGTTTTTGTTCATATTTTTTCAGATGGAAGAGATAGTTCGCCCAAGGTGCTTAAAAAATTTTTAGACAAGATAAATAATGCTTGCCAAACACTAGGGGTTGGCAAAATTGCTACGGTTGTTGGGCGTTATTACGCAATGGACAGAGATAAAAATTGGGATAGAACTAAAATTGCCTACGATTTAATTACCCAGTTAGTCGGCAATAAATATCCAGATTATTTGACGGCGATTGATAATCAATACCGCAAACGAAAATCGGATGAGTTTTTGGAATCGTGTGTTTTAGAAGGTGCAGAAGCGGTAAAAAATAATGATGCACTGTTTATAACTAATTTTCGTTGTGATCGAATCATCCAATTAGCTAAAGCTTTTACGGATGATAATTTTATTGGCTTTAAAAGAACTAAGATTCCTAATCTTTATGTGGCAGGGATGGTATTATATCAGGAGAAAATAAAGATAAATCCGATTTTCTCGCCAATTGATCTTAACAACCCGGCTATCAATCCATTGACTAATCCATTAGGAAAAATTATTAGTGAGCATCGTTTAACCCAAGCTCGGATTTCCGAAACAGAAAAATTTGCACATGTAACCTATTTTTTTAATGCTGGAGAAAAACCCCCATTTAGGGGTGAAAAGCAAATATTAGTTCCGTCGCTCAAGGTTTCAAGTTATGATAAAAAACCCGATATGTCAATAGCTGGTGTTGTAACTAAAATATTAGCTGAGGTGGCAAGTGAGAAAGACTTTGTTCTGATAAATTTTGCTAATCCCGATATGGTTGGTCACAGTGGAAATCTGAGTGCAACGATACAAGCGGTTGAGTGTGTTGATAGTGCACTTATAAAAGTTGTTAACGCTATGTTAGCTAAAGATTATTTTGTAATAATAACTGCCGATCATGGTAATTGCGAAGAAATGATAAACGCTAAAACTGGCGAGATTAATAAAGAACATTCAGTTAGTCCAGTGCCTCTTATACTAGTTGATCAAATAAAACACATTGAGTTAGAAAATTCAAATAGTGGTTTAATAAAATTAACCAACCGCCAACCGATTGGATTGTTGGCGGATGTAGCACCAACAATTTTAGAAATACTAGAAATAAATAAACCCGTTGAAATGACTGGTCAGTCTTTAAAAGGTATGATCTAAAATGAAAAATATTTTATTGATTGTTTTAGATGGTTGGGGAATTGCACCCTATTGGGGCGGTAATGTTTTTGCAATTGCAAAAACTCCTGTCTATACCGGTTTTTTAAATAATTATCCAAATTCAAAACTTCATGCGCACGGATCGTTCGTTGGTTTGCCCGGTAACGAAATGGGTAATAGCGAAGTTGGACATTTAAATATTGGGGCTGGTCGGATTGTTAAACAAGATAGCTCGTTGATTAATCAAGCTATCGGTGATAAAAGTTTTTTTACCAATCAAGTTTTTTTAGAATCAATTGAAAAAAGTCAAAAAAACAATCGACCAATCCAGGTTATGGGTTTACTCTCGAATGGAATGGTCCACTCATCATTTGATCATCTAATGGCTTTGATTGATTTATTTCAAAAAAATAATTTTAAAAATATTTTTTACCACATTTTTACTGATGGTCGTGACAGCCCACCTCAAAGTGGTATTATTTTTCTAAAAAAATTGATTGAAAAAATTAATCAAACTGGCGTTGGTAAAATAGCGACACTGGCTGGTCGTTTTTACGCTATGGATAGAGATAAAAATTATTCACGGACAACTCTATCGGCAGATGCTATTTGTCGTGGGGTAGGACAACAAATTTATAATCCAATTAAAGCTCTAGCTGATTGTTATGCGAATGGTTTAACGGATGAATTTATTCCCCCATTAGTTTTAGTGGATAGCAATAATCTAGCTGTTTTTGACATTCGAGAGAACGACGATATTATTTTTTACAATTTTAGACAAGATCGTGCCAGACAAATTATTGAAAAAATTTGTGCTTATTATCCATCCACAAAAATCATTGGCTTTATCCCCTATGGGATTGAAGATAATAAAAGTTTAAAAAATAATTTGCGGTCGGCTTTTTCACCCTCCAAGCCAATTAATCATCTAACTGAATATTTGTCTCGGAATAATTTAAGACAGTTAAAAATTGCTGAAACAGAAAAATTTAATCATGTCACCTATTTTTTTAATGGTTTGAATACAAAAAATTTTCAACTGGAGGAGAGAATATTAATTAATTCGAAAAAAGTTTCTAATTTCCGTCTTTTACCTGAAATGTCAGCTAAAAAAATTACTCAAAGAGCGATTCGATCGTTAAATCAAAATGAGTATGATTTTGTTTTAGTTAATTATGCTAATGCTGATATGGTTGGGCATACGGGTGATCGTTTAGCTGGAAAAATTGCGGTTGAAACAATCGATGACCAACTATCTATTTTAGTTGATAATGCGATACGGAATAATTATTCTGTTGTCATTACAGCTGACCATGGCAATATTGAGGAAATGTTAAATCCACAAACAGGTGAACTTCAAACTTCACATAGTAAAAACGAAGTTCCGTTTATTATTATTGACAATCAACTCAAGGGAAAAATCATTCTCAATAATGGAGTATTGGCTGATGTAGCGCCGACAATTTTAAAAATAATGGGTTTAAAAAAACCAGTCGAGATGACGGGAAAAGAATTATTTTAATTATGATTCCAAAAGAAGTTATTAAAATTGTCAAGGTGCTACAAACAAATAATTATATTGGTTTAATTGCTGGTGGTGCAGTGCGTGATTTAGTTTTGGATCGTGAAATTAATGATTATGACATTGTGACTAATGCTGATTATTATGATTTGATAAAAATATTTGATAAAGTTGTCCCCTATGCGCTTGAATTTGGAGTTAACTTGATTGTTGAAAAGAATAAAAGTTATGAAATTACACTCTTGCGAAAAGATTTTGAATATAGCGATGGACGGAGACCAAAATATATTGAAAGAGGTACCCTTAAAGAAGACGCTATGCGTCGGGATTTTACTATCAATGCACTTTTTTATGATCCAATTGTAAAAAAATTTATTGATTATGTTAATGGTATAAATGATCTTAAAAATAAAGTTATTCGTTTTGTTGGTGTGCCAGAAGAAAGAATTAATGAAGATAATTTGAGGTTATTAAGGGCGATTAGGATTAAAAATCAACTTAATTTTAATTATGAAAATGAGACTTTAAGAGCGATAATTAGTCATTCAGATTTAATAAAACGAATTTCAAGTGCCAGAGTTGGACAAGAAATGGCAAAGATTTTGTTGTCAAAAAACCGTAGTCGATCTATTAAAGAATTATCTAGTTTTGGAATATTAAAATTTATATTACCCGAGATTACTCGCTTAAAAGGATTAAAGCAACCAGATATTTATCATCAAGAAGGAGATGTATTGACGCATACATTTTTAGCTTTATCTCAAATTGATGATTATGAAAATTTACATGTAATCTTAGCGACCCTTTTTCATGATTGTGGAAAATTCGAAGCTATCACTTATCCATGTAACGAAAATGATAGAATTCGTTTTAACGATCATGCTTATTATTCAGCCAGTATTGCTAATCAAGTTATGACTCGCTTTAATTATTCAAAAGTTGTTCGACAATCAACAATTTGGTTAATTAAAAATCATATGAGTTGGTTTCAGATTTTTGAAATGTCTCAAGCAAAAAAACAAAAAATGTTTAATCATCCCCTTTTTTCGGACTTGATTAAATTAGCTTATTATGACGCAATGGGAACTTATCCGCAAAATATTGATCATGTAGTTGAATTACAACAACTTTATCAAAAAGAATATCGACCCTTGCCCAAAAGATTATTAAATGGCAATGATTTAATCGAGCTTAGTATTGATAAAAAATTGATCGGAAATATTTTAGAAAAAATTTATAATTTACAAATTAATGGTAAGATCCGTTCCAGAAAAGAAGCCTTGAAAAAAATCAATCAGTTATTGATAAATAGATAAAAAATTGATAAAATTAGCCTATTCTTTGGGCTCGTAGCTTAGTGGCAGAGTGCTTGTATGGCATACAAGAGGTCGGGAGTTCGATTCTCCCCGAGTCCACCAACTTGTATCAAATTAACAATAAAAGTTATCTAACGACTAGCGTATGATTCAACTCCGAAAAAATCGGGATAAATGTCCAAAATGTAAAGGGATTTTGATTAAGCAAATTGAAAATCGTCAGTCTTTTGGACAAACACTCAACCCGACTTTTCGATGTAGCGCTTGTGGACGAAATTTTGAACTAAAAGTTAGAAACAATAATCTAAATAAAAATTAAGATATTTACTATTTGAGTCAAAAGAGATAAAATAGTCCTATGAGAAAAGTTTATGATCATAAAGCGATTGAAAAAAAATGGCAAAGAGTTTGGGATGAAAAAAAAGTTTTTCAAACCGATAATGACACGAGCAAAAAAAAGAAATATATTCTCGATATGTTTCCCTATCCATCCGGCACTGGTCTACATGTTGGGCACCCATTAGGATATATTGCGTCTGATATAGTTAGTCGTTACTATAGAATGAATGGTTATCGTGTTTTACATCCGATGGGCTGGGATGCTTTTGGATTACCAGCAGAAAATTATGCGATTAAATCAGGAATTCATCCAGACAAAATAACTAAATCAAATATTAAAACTTTCAAACGACAACTAAGAAGCTTGGGCTTTAGTTATGATTGGTCAAGAGAGATTAATACTTCAGATCCGGAATATTATAAATGGACTCAATGGATATTTTTGAAGTTATTTGAAAAAGGTTTAGCTTACAAAAAAAAGGCACTAGTCAATTGGTGTGATTCATGTCAGACAGTTTTAGCCAACGAACAAGTTATTGACGGAAAATGTGAGCGTTGCAAAAAGAGTGTGATTCAAAAAGAGTTAAAACAATGGTTTTTCAAAATTACTGATTATGCTGAAGAGTTATTAGCGGATATTGAAAAACTTAATTGGAGTGAATCGATAAAATCAGCTCAAAGAAATTGGATTGGGAAGTCGAAAGGAGCAACCATCAAATTTGAAATTGATATTTCAAATTCTGATGGAAATTCTAAATCAAAAAAAACAAATCTCAAACAAATTCTAAATACAAATAACCAAATATCAAAACAATACATTGAAGTATTTACCACTAGACCAGACACGCTTTTTGGTGCTACATACTTAGTTTGTGCGCCGGAACATAAACAAATTTCAAATTTCAAATTTCAAATTTCAAATTGGAATGAGGTTGAAAAATACATTGAAGAAAGTAAAAAGAAAACGGATTTGCAGAGGTCTGATTTGTCAAAAGAAAAAACCGGTGTTGAAATTAAAGGATTCAAGGCTATTAATCCAGTTAATAATAAAGAAATACCAATTTGGATTGCGGATTATGTATTAAATACTTATGGTACGGGTGCAATTATGGCAGTACCGGCACACGATGAACGTGATTTTGAGTTCGCAAGTAAATATAACATTGAGATTATCAAAGTGATAGAGGGTGGTAAATTGCCATATACCGGAAAAGGAAAGATGGTTAATTCGGGTAAATTTAATGGTCAGCAGTCAGATGAAATTATTAAAAAAATTACTCGATTGACGGATGGAAAATTAACCATTCAATACAAACTTCGGGATTGGTTAATATCTCGCCAACGATATTGGGGGGTGCCAATACCGATTATTTATTGTGCAAATTGTGGCATTATTCCAGTTCCCGAGGATCAATTGCCAGTTGAATTACCAACCGATGTTGATTTTTTCCCAAATGGTGAATCGCCATTAACAAATTCAAAAACATTTCATGCTGTCAAATGTCCAAACTGCGATTCCCCTGCTCGGAGAGAATCGGATACAATGGACACATTTGTTGACTCATCGTGGTATTTTCTTGCATACACAACTGATAAAATTTCAAATTTCAAATTTTCCCGATGTTTTAATCGAGATCTTAATATTAACGAATCGTCGGAACAAATTTCAACTGCAAATCATTGGCTTCCGGTTGATATCTATGTTGGAGGGGCTGAACATGCAGTGATGCATCTTTTATACGCTCGTTTTATTACTAAGGTATTAAGAGATATAAAAATTTTGGATTTTAATGAGCCGTTTATGTCATTAAAAAATCAAGGTATGATTTTAGCCGAAGACGGTAGAAAAATGAGTAAATCATTCGGCAATGTGATTAATCCTGATGATATTGTTGACGTTTATGGAGCTGATACTTTCAGGTTGTATGAAATGTTTATAGGTCCATTTTCTGATACCAAATCGTGGTCAACAAAAAATATTGCTGGTGTCAATCGGTTTATTAAAAAATTATTTAATATTGAATATCAAAACGACGGCACGATTGAAGAATATACCAAAATTAAAATTGAACAGTTGAAAAAAAGTGTTTCTGATGATATACTTAACTTTTCTTTTAATACCGCTATTGCTAAAATGATGAGTTTTATCAAAGATAAAAACTTGCATTTAAACAAAAAATTCTGGCAAGAATTTTTGATTCTATTTTCTCCATTTGCACCATACGCTTCACAAGAATTATGGGCAATGACGGGTGAAAAAGGATTAATCGTTAATGAAAATTGGGTTAAAATTGATAAGCTAAAACTGAACGAGTCGACTAAAGATTATATGGTCATTATTGGAGGTAAGAAATTGGGCAGTTTAAAATTAATTACTAATATTTCAGATGACGAAATAATTGAAGAAATATCAAAAGACCAAATCATTACTGACAAACTAAATAATAAAAAGATTGAAAAAATTAAAATCCATGAAAATGTTATAATTCTTATGTAGTATAATCTGTGATAAAATTAAAATAAGGAAAAATATGGCAGAACCAAAAAAGAAAAGAAGTAATTCTAGAAGTAGAAAAGCACAAAACAATCTCGGGTGGAAAACGCCTTCGATTGCTCGTTGTATAGAGTGCAAAGCAGTTAAGAGACCTCACCAAGTTTGCTCAAACTGTGGTAAATATCGAAAGAAGAAAATCATTTCAATTAAATAAAAATGTCAGTTAATCGACACTTAACTCGAATTTTAATGTTTCAGACTCTTTTTGAGTGGGATTTTCGGGATAATGAAAATTTTAGCGTTATTAGAGATAGAAATTTTGCAATTTATAAGGATGATGTTGACATTAAATACGGAAAAAAAACCTTAAAAGCAATAGTTGGTAAGATCAAAGAGCTAGATAAAAAAATAGTTTCAGTTGCGCCGGATTTTCCGATTGAAAAAGTGGCGAATATTGATAAAGCTATATTAAGATTGTCAATTTATGAATTGCTTTATTGTCAAGAAATACCGCCAAAAGTGGCTATCAATGAAGCTGTTGAGTTGGCAAAAACTTTTGGGGGTGATAATACTTATAAATTTGTTAATGGAGTTTTGGGCACGATTTACAGGCAGAGTGAAAAATATGATGAAAATGAAGCTAAAAAATTAAATTTAACACCAATTGAGGAATTATGAATAAAGTTGATAAAAAAGTTTTAATTGATAAATTTTTGGACAAAATATCGGTAAAGTTTAAAAATAAAGATCTGGTTCGTCAGGCTTTTGTTCACCGATCGTATTTAAACGAAAACCCAAATTTTGATTTAAATCACAATGAAAGATTAGAGTTTTTAGGCGATGCAGTTTTAGAGTTAGTGGTAACAGAATATCTATACACTAATTACCCAAACCCAGAGGGAGAATTAACCAACTGGCGATCAGCTTTAGTCAAGGGTGAAACACTTTCAAAAATTGCCAAAGATTTAAAGATGGAAGAATTACTTTATCTATCCAAGGGTGAAACAAACGGGACGCAACGAGCGAGGGATTTAATTCTCGCTAATGCTTTTGAAGCATTGATTGGTGCAATATACCTAGATCTGACTGTATTGGTGGTCGAACAATTTATTATAAAATATGTCATAATTCGATTACCTGAAATTTTGAAAGATAAAACTTATCTCGATTCAAAAAGTCGATTACAGGAATATGCGCAGGCTCAATATGGATACACGCCTGAATATAAAGTAATTAGCGAAACCGGACCAGACCATGATAAAAAATTTATTGTTGAGGTATATGTTGGTTCGATCGTTATGGGTAAGGGAGAAGGACTATCCAAGCGGGAAGCACAACAAAACGCTGCTTCTAATGCAGCCAAAAAATTGATAGCTAAAAAATAAAGATCTATCTATAGCAAAGCGGTTTTATTTTGTAATAATACTTGATAACATTTTTAATTTGATTAGAAATTTCAATCGTTTCAATATTAAACCTTGGATCTTTAGATAAATACTGGCTAAGATTATAAATTAATATTTTAGCTCTCAATCTAGTTATTAAAAGAAACCGATTGTCTTTTAATATTTCATGCGAATTGAAAAGAAATTTTTTGTAAAATTCTTCAATCGGTTTGAGATTATAGTATTTAACATAATTAGGATTAAACTCGGGTAGTTTTATAGTTTCAATATTAATATTAAATTGTTTGGCAAATTGATTAATTTTAGATAGATTTTCTGCGTTGCCAATTAAAATTTGATAAGCAAACGAAACAAAACCAATTTCTTTTAAAGCGTTGAAAAATAGAGTTTTAAAAGATCTTTTTTTATAGCCACGGATTATAATTAAATAGGTTGTCCGTTTAATATTTTTATCAATCAATGAAACTGGCAATAATTTTTCATCTAGCCAGACTTCACCTTGAGTGGTAATATTATAAATATTATTTTCAAGTTTAACATAACCACTATTTATAAGCTTAGTTAGATTTGTTTTAACTATCCTTTTAGAAAAAGAGAAATACCTAAGTATTTCATCAAACGAAACATTTTTGAGATCATCAATTAAAATTAATAATTTCGTAGTGGTTGAAATTTCTTCAATGTTTTGCATATGCAACTAATATAACATATAAAATATATTATGCAATATCAGTTTTTTAATAAAAGTATTTTAAATTATTAAAACCCCACTCTAATAAACTTTTACATTCCTCGGCAGAAGCAGTGATGCTACTCGAGTAAGTATTGATAATAACAGCAATTAAAATATGTCCATCTCTTTCAGCCGCAGAAACTAAATTATGACCAGCAGTTGGAGTAAAACCTGTTTTACCTCCAATTATACCCGAAAAAAACATTTCTTCTTTAACTAAACGATTGGAATTAACAAGGTGATGAGTTAATCCGCTGATGGACACAATATCCTTTTCAGGTGTTTTAATGATGGACTTAATATTATCGAATCTTAATGCATAAGAAAGTAGTATAGCAATATCATTTGCGCTAGACCTACCTTCATCGTTAAGACCGGCTGGATCTAAAAAACGAGTATTACTCATTCGTAAATCATTAGCTTTTGAATTCATTAATTCCACAAACTTTTCTTCTGACCCAGAAATATATTCAGCTAAAACAATTGCACTATCATTAGCAGAATTAATTAAAAGAGCATTAAGTAGATCGTTTATGCTAATTTTTTCATCTATAGCTAAACCAATAGTTGATCCATTAGTATAAATAGCATTTTTTGAGACAGTTGTAATAGCATCTAATTTACCATTTTCCATTGTTAGTATTGCGGTCATTAATTTTGTTATTGAAGCAATTGGAACTGAAATATGCTCATCTTTAGCAACGATTATTTCAGCACTTTTTTGATCAACTAAAACATAGTTTTTTGCATTGATGATTGGTTTAGGAGTGCCTGGAACAGTAACTGGAGGTAAAACTAATTTATTCTTTAATTCATTAATTCGAGATTGATTATCGTTTTTGACACCCAATACACTTCCATTGTCGTTTGAATTATTATTAGTAAAATAATTGGCTGATTTTTGAACTAAAAATAGTAACAAAAAAATGCTAACTGAAATAGCTGTTATTTTATAAAAAAGTGTTTTAGGATCACTTTTTTCTTTTTCGATCTTGGGTGGTAATATGTAACTCATCTAACTGTTTTTTTTCAACACGACAAGGTGAATCCATCAAAGGATCTTTTCCATCACCCGTTTTAGGAAAGGGAATAACTTCTCGAATATTATTTTCATTATTTAAGACCATTAATAAACGGTCATAGCCAATCGCAATTCCTCCATGCGGAGGTACGCCAAACATAAACGCCTTAAGGAAATGTCCAAACTTTTCTTCGATATCAGCTTGGGTATGTTCTAAAAATTCAAAAACTCGTTTTAATACGGCTACATCATGGGTTCTGATACTTCCTCCGGCAATCTCATTACCATTAATAACTAAATCGTACTGTTGAGCGATAACTTTTTCAGGATCTTGTTTCTCAAAATCATTGATAAATTCTTTTTTAAGAGCGGTAAAAGGATGATGAGAGGGACCATAGCTACCGTCATCTTTTTTTTCAAACATAGGAAAATCGACTATCCAGCAAATCGCTAACTCGTTTTTATTATTTTTATCTTTTCTTAGATCAGGACGATCAGTCTGATATATTTCTATGGCTTCCTTGTAAGTTAAGCGAGGTATGGGAGTTAAAGTTAGTTTTTTTTCAGGGTATATTGCCTTGATTAGTTCCAGAATCAAATTTTCAGTTAATTTAATTATGTCCTTTTCATCAATAAAACTAGCTTCAATATCAACTTGAGTAAATTCCGGTTGCCTATCCCCTCTTTGATCTTCATCACGAAAATTTCTAACAATTTGGAAATATTTTTCAATCCCGGCAATTTGCAAAAGTTGTTTGTATTGTTGAGGCGATTGAGGTAAAGCGTAAAACATGCCAGCTTGGTTTCTACTTGGAACTAAGAAATCTCTAGCACCTTCGGGGGTTGATTTAGTCAAGAATGGCGTTTCGACCTCCAAATAACCCTTTTTTGATAGATAGTTTCTAATAAATTGATTTGATTTATGTCGGTTAACAATATTTTTTTTCATTCTTTTACTGCGTAAATCAAGGTAACGATATTTAAGACGAGTTTCTTCTGAAACTTCTGAAGTATCATCTAATTCAAAGGGTAGTTTGTCGCAAGGGCTAATCACTTCAAATTTTTCAGATTGAATTTCAACTTTGCCGGAAATAATATTCGGATTAATTAAATTATCGGGTCTTTTAACAACCACACCAGTAACCGAGACAACACTTTCAATTGAAATTTTTTCCGCTTTTTCATAATCATCATTACCAGGTAGAATAACGATTTGGACAATGCCAAAACGATCACGAATATCTAAAAAGATTATTTTGCCGTGATTGCGTTTTGAATTAATCCAGCCCAAAACAGTTACTTTTTCGCCCACCAGACCACTCAAAAATTTTGTTAAAACTCTTTTCATTTTCTTTGTTATTTTATAAAAAATTTAGTTTTTTGTAAACATTCCGAGTTACTTCAACATCTTTTTGGCAATATTTGTAAACAAGGCTATGCTGGTTTTTTAAGTAGTAATCGTAAACCTCGCTTCCCTTCATTATGTCTTTAGAAGAAGTTATTTTAAAGATCTTTGCTAGTCTATCTAAGCTAGTTAAGTTACTTGACCATTTATTCCATTCTCGCATCGTATCATAAATTGGATCATTGCGATATCGAGCAAAAAACAAATTTTGGGATGGTTTGACATTATGTATAATTGATCTTTTATAAATAAATGGCAGATCAAATTCCATAATATTGTGACCAATAAATATTTTTACCGATTGAGCAATTTGCCAAAATTTAGTTAATATCTCTTTTTCATCGCCCGTTAAAACTTTGACTTTTTCATCATTAATTGCATATGCAATACAATAAATTCTCCCAAAATCACCGTTAAATGAAGTGGCTCGATGATACTCTTCAAATGTAGTTTTCTTGATTTTTTTATCCTTAATTAAATTTTCATATGTAGTTTTAACTAAATCTAATATTTCACCGTCAGCGGGTAGAGTCTCAATATCTAAATATATCTTCATCTTATTATTGCCTCAAATTTATTTTTTAACACGACTAATGTTTTTTGGTATGCATCATTAATTCTATTGATATTTTGAATATCAAAAATTAGATGAAAAGCATAACTGATTTTATTTTCTCCAAAACTTTTATTTTCAAATTTATCGAACAAATCAATCTCAAAAATAGATTGAATATTTTCGTGAAGAATAAATTCAATTTTTTCAAAGGTAACATTTTTATTCACCACAATTGAAACATCTAAAATAGTTGGGTAATATTTCGAAAATGATTTAAATTTAATTGGTTTTAAATCTAGTTCGGTTAAAGTAATTTTATTTTTAATTTTAAATAGATTAAAGGCGTTGTCGAGTCTTGCTTCATAAACATAAAAAGGTTTGCGAATTTTGAAAATTGAAAAGTTCTTATCTTGAGGATTAATTTTAATCTCACCATCAATATTTAATTTTTGGTAGGATAAAATAGCTAACTGTTCAATCTCGTTATCTTGATAAAAAACATTTCCAATCTCAAATAATTTTATATTTGAATACCAAGGATTTTTTAAAGCGGTTTTGATTAAGAGCGGTATTAAAGAATTTCTTAACGAGTGATGCTCACTGGATAAAGGATTTTTGATAGATACGAGTTGATTACCATTATTATTAAAAATTTTAGTTTCACTCTCAGACAGAAAAGAATAGGTCAAAACTTCATTAAACCCTAAATCAGTCAAATATTTTTTTAATTGATATTTTTTCCAATAATGATCATTTTTAATTATTTTAGCGGGTTTATCAATCACTTTAACTTTTAAATTGTTGTAACCATAAATTCGTGCAATCTCTTCAGCTAGGTCTTGCCATATAGTGATGTCTTTTCGGAAACTAGGAGGAATAACAATATTATCAATTATTTGGCAACCAATTGAACGAAGTGCATCTACACAAAATTGATAATCAAAATTAGTTCCGATCAATCGAGAAACTTTTTTATAATCAATCTTAATTTTTGTCTTCGGTGGTAAATTAAAATCCTGATAAAATATTTCTTCAACACTCCCCCATTTATTTTCTTCAATCATAATTTTAAATTTAGCTATGGTGACTTGAGTCATATTTTCATCAATGCCTCTTTCGTAACGGTAGGATGCTGGCGTAATCACCTTGCTGGATTTTGAAGCAAGATGAATAATATCAGAATTAAAAATAGAGGCTTGAATAAATATATTCTTAGTTTGATTGGTTGTAGTGCTATTTTTTCCACCCATAACACCGATTAAGTCAACAATTTGATTGTCTGATTCGTAAACTAACAAATCATTTTTTAAATTAATTAAACTATCGTCGAGTAAGATAATTTTTTCTTTTTCTTGGCTTTTTCTTAATTTTAATTGATATTTGATTGAATCAAGATCAAACGAATGAAGCGGTTGACCAGTTTCTAGCATTAAATAATTAGTCAAATCTACAAAATTGTTAATTGGTTTTAAACCACATGCTAATAGTCTTTTTTGAATATAATCAGGCGATGGAGCAATTTTAACATTTTTAATCACTAAACCGCCAAAATTAACGACTTCATCCTTAGTCTCTATTTCTAATTTAATTGATTGAGAATTAGTTTGAAATTCTGGTAGTTGATTGTTTTTTACTCCCGTTTGACTGGGAAATTTAATTGCTAATTCACGAGCTATGCCAATAATAGATAACATATCAGCACGATTTGGAGTAACTTCAATTTCAACACCTTCATTATTAATATTTTCGACTTCAAAACCTAGTTCGTTAAAAGCTGTCTCGATTTGATCGAGCTCTTTTGGCAAATTAACAAATTCATTTAACCAATTGAATGGTGCTAACATAATTTTATTTAAATTGTTTTATAAAACGAATATCATTTTGATACGATAAGCGAATATCTTTAATGCCATAATAGAGCATCGTTAAGCGATTAATCCCCATGCCAAAAGCAAAACCTTGAAATATTTTCGGATTAACCTGCATATTTTTTAAAACATCCGGATGAATCATCCCACTGCCCATAATTTCAAGCCATTTACCTTCAAAAAAGATGTCAAAATCCATTCCAGGTTCGACAAAAGGATAATAATGAGGACGGGTTCTGACTTTTATTGTTCCTCCATATATTTTTTTAAGTATATATTCAATCGTACCTTTTAGATCAGCCAAAGTAATATTACGGTCAATTGCAAAACCTTCAAATTGATCAAAGACTGCTTCGTGAGTAGCATCAATTTTTTCATTTCGATAGACTCGACCGGGAATAACAATCCGGACTGGCGGTTGTCGATTTTCCATTGTGCGGACTTGACCAGCTGAGGTTTGAGTGCGTAAAACTTTTTTGTCAGTTAGCCAAAAAGTATCTTGTTCGTCTCGGGCTGGATGATTGGCTGGAACTAAAAGCGAATCAAAATTGTACCATTCGTTCTCAATTTCGGGGGTTTCAACCACTTCAAAACCAAGCTCTTCAAATAGTTTAACTAAATAGTTAGTGAATTGAGTAATTGGATGAAGTGTGCCTTGCATAATCAATTATTTATAATTGCTTTAATAAAAAATTCTAATAAAATTGCAATAAATACTAGAATACCTGCTTGAAGAGTGTTCAATACATTCAGCGAATTTAGTCCTAATAAACCGACCACCAAAATAGATAAAATTGTCGCTTGACGAATACTTGAGGATATATTGGTGTTGATGCTATTTTTTGAAAAAAAGTTAATTCGGACAAATATCATAATCATAGTTAATATTCCAGATAACCAAAAAAAAAGGCTGCCAAAAAAGCTTAAAATTGCTAAAATATCGACAGAAAATGGATCGAGGTTATAGAGAATATAGATCCAAATTGCAAAAGCGACTAAAGTCGAAGAAAAAATCGAAAATAAATTATACTTAATTTTTTCCGTCATCGGAATAATTTAACATTTTATCAATATTTTCAGTTGAGTTGTCAATCACAAATTCCAAAATTGGGGTGAATTTTAGTGGCACTTTATCGGAAATTATGCCTTGAAAATGAGATTTGTTTTTATTCAATTTGTTGACATATTCCGCAACATTGGTTAAAGAATTAATATAGACTTTAGCATGGCGGAAATCATTATCAGCGTCAACACCAGTAACCGTGACTAAACTGTTGTCATTGCTGAAATACTCAATCATTTCTAACGCCAGTTGCTTTTGTATTTCACTATTAACTCTATCAATCCGATTTGAATTCATTACTTTTATAATAGCAGATAACTCTCAATTTTAAAATACACCTCGAAGGTGACTATACTCGGTGTCATCCTTGACCTGCCCACCTAACGAATTGGACAGATCAATAATCCAGTCGATCTGTCATTACGCCATGCAACCCGCTCTGTCATTCCGAGTGAAATCGAGGGATCCCTTAACCCATGTTATTGTGAGGAACGTTTCCCTGTCATTGCGAGCACAACGAAGCAATCAATCTATTCCTATACTCCTTACTCTTTACTCCTTACTAATTTTATGCAAAAGTCACTTAACATATTGGACTCCTACAAAACAGTAAAAACAACTAACAAGGAGTCATAAATATGCAACAGATCTATATCAATAGTTATTTCAAAGGGTATGATTACTTAATGAAATATATT
>Ga0210057_1004437_pt1 | contig 18671 bp, 18 predicted proteins | sample CryGeyCG2114_010_2_FD_183968 | JGI IMG/M metagenome (GOLD analysis project Ga0210057, IMG submission 183968) | Groundwater microbial communities from aquifer - Crystal Geyser CG10_big_fil_rev_8/21/14_0.10 (SPAdes) (version 2) | ecosystem: Environmental > Aquatic > Deep subsurface > Groundwater ...
TTTGTCATCAAAAAATCTCCAGCCGGTTTCTTGGAGTAATGCGTTTATTTTTAATCTTGCTTTGGCTTCTTTTTGCATATTTCTACTTAATTAAATCATCAGCGCCAACATTAAGCGCTTTGGCGATTTTGGACAGCGTTTCTATGGTTGGGTTGATGTTTGCTCCCGATTCAATCTTGATGATTGTGTTATAGGTAACATCAGCAAGCTTTGATAGCTTATCTTGAGAAATACCGAGTTTGTTGACGGCATTGTAATATATTACTGTAATTAAAGTAATAGCGATTGATGTCCCTTAATCTATTAATATGTTATCAAAAAATAAGAGTTTAGTAAATACAAATCAAAGGGAGTTCCTTGTCGTTGCCCGCGCATGGGAGGGCTGGGGCAAGGGCAACATACAATTTGGCTCCGGTGGTAGGATTCGAACCTACAACCATCTCCTTAACAGGGAGCCGCGCTACCATTGCGCCACACCGGAATACCCGCAAAACCCTATTATTTATAACATAATTTGCTTAAAATTGTAATAATTAATATAGTATAAGCAATGAAATTATCATTTATAATCCCAGCCCTAAACGAGGAAGAAAATATAGAAAAAAAGGTATTAGGCGCGTCCGTGGCAGAGTTTGTATTTCTTTCCGCTTCCGCAAGGGCAGGGGTCGTTTCGCCCCACCTTCTTTACACCGCCGCCTTCTGCCCGCTGTTTTTGCATCGGTGGTTTTTCGTTCCTTGGCACCTGCTCTATTTGAACTTTTGTGGCGCGGTCGCCAATAGTGTTCCAAACAGTAATAACCAGCTTCTCAAAAATTTTATGTCCCTCTTGTTTATACTCCACTAATGGGTCCTTCTGTCCGTAAGCGCGAAGGCCAATACCTTCTCGGATGGAATCCATCGCATCTAAATGCTCCATCCAATAAGTGTCTATCACCTGCAAACTTATCCTTTTTATAACCTCGTACCATATATTTTTTAAAGTCTGCTCCCTCTGCTCAAAAATGTTTCTCACATCACCGTAATGTTTTGAGGCCCTTTCCAAAAACCATTCTTTGTCCTCTTCTTTGTGGGATATCCAAAGGAACCTTTGGCGCAGTTTGTAAATTACCTCTCTGTGTTTATTCATTACATCGTCAAAATCCACCAAATTTTTTCTTCTATCAAAGTTTAAAGTCTCCACTTTCTTTTGCGAGTTTTCTATAGCTTTAGAAACAAGACCAGCCTCTATTGGGATGTTCTCGTCCATTCCAAAGCGGTCCATAATTTTTTCCACCTGCTCTCCGCCGAAAATTCTCATTAAGTCATCCTGCAAAGAAACAAAGAATTTGGATTTTCCCGGCTCTCCCTGCCTTCCGGAACGGCCTCTGAGCTGATTATCTATTCTTCGCGATTCGTGCCTTTCGGTTCCCACAACATACAGTCCGCCAAGCGCCAAAACTTCTTTGAAGTCTTTTTCGTTCTGCGGATCGCCCCCAAGCTTAATATCAACGCCTCTTCCCGCCATATTAGTGGCAATGGTAACGGAGTCTTTTCTTCCCGCCTGCGCAATAATAAGAGCTTCTCTTTCGTGCTGTTTGGCGTTCAGCAATTCATGCTTTATATTTTTTCGTTTTAATAAGCTGGATAGGAGTTCGTTGTTTTCTATAGAGGTGGTTCCCACAAGAACCGGCTGGCCGCTGTTGTTTGCCTGTCCTATTTCCTTAACAATAGCGCGGTATTTTGCGGTTTTTGTTTTATAAACAACATCCGGCAAATCTTTTCTCGCCAATGGCTTATTAGTTGGAATAACCACCACATCAAGCTTATAAGTTTTGCTAAATTCCTCCGCTTCGGTGGCGGCGGTACCAGTCATACCGGAAAGCTTTCTGTACATTCTAAAAAAGTTCTGAAAAGAAATTGTGGCGAAGGTGCGCGACTCTTTTTGAATTTCCACACCTTCTTTTGCCTCTACTGCCTGATGCAGACCCTCGCTCCAGCGCCTTCCCGGCATAAGCCTGCCGGTAAACTCGTCCACAATAATAATTTGCCCCTCCTTAACCACATAATCCTTATCCTTGTTAAAAAGCGACCTCGCTCTTATGGCATTTTCCACATGATGCACCGTTTCAAAATCGCTCTCGTACAAATTTGAAACCCCAATAATTCTTTCAATTTTGGAGATGCCAAGCTCCGTTAACGAAGCGGTTCTGTATTTTTCGTCAACTTTGTAATCAACGGCAGGCGTAAGTTTTTGGGCAATTTCAGCAAATTGATAATATGTTTTGGTGGGATCCTGCGCGGGGGCGGATATTATTAACGGGGTTCTAGCTTCGTCTATTAAAATGGAGTCAACCTCGTCAACAATTGCGAAATTATGTCCTCTTTGGACCAAATCTTTGGTTTCATATACCAAATTATCGCGCAGATAATCAAAGCCGAACTCGTCATTCGTGCCGTAGGTAATGTCGCATTCATAAGCCTGCTTTTTGGTTATAGGGCGTAGATGTTTAGCGTACTCATCTAAAAAAGTAGTATTTTCAAAGGAGGGGTCATACAAGAAAGCGTCTTCGTTGTGGGCGATAACTCCAACGGATACTCCCAGCAAATTATAAACGGGTCCCATCCAGCCAGCGCCATGGCGGGAAAGGTACTCGTTTGGTGTAACCAAATGGCACCCCTTCCCTGTTAACGAGTTTAAGTATAGAGGCAAGGTTGCGGTTAAAGTTTTTCCCTCGCCCGTTTTTTGTTCGGCTATTTTTCCTTGATAAAGAACAATCCCTGCCAAAATCTGCTCGTTAAAATGCCTTTGCTTTAAAGTTCTTTTAGCGGCTTCGCGCACCAGAGCGTAAGCCTCCGGCAAAAGCTCATTAAGCGCCTTTTCGGTGTCGGAAGCGGTTTTAATAATTTTTTTAAACTCTTCCGTTTTTTCTTTTATTTGGGAATTGGAAAGTTTTTCGTACGCATTTTCTAAGCTGTTTATTTTATCAACAAGAGGAGTAAGCTGGTTTAACAGCCTTTCGTTTCCGTCTAAGTATTTGGATAGGATTTTAAGCATATAAATAAAGCTAGTAATAGGCGGTAAATTAAAAAAATTCTAAACCCCCTTTTTCTGATGTATTCTATCATAAATCTTATGGTCAGAAGTCCAATAACAAAAGAAGTTATAAAGCCAACCGCAAAACTGCTCTCTAAAAATCCCAAACCGCCAAAATTTTTAAAACTTTTTATAAAACTGTAAATTGCGGCGCCAAAGATAATGGGGGTGGCTAGGTAAAACGAGAATTTAACGGCCTCGTCTTTTTTTATCTTTCTTAAAAATCCCCCGGATATAGTCATGCCGCTGCGGCTCATTCCGGGAAAAATAGCCAGCATTTGCATAACGCCGATAAATAGGCTATCCCTTATGCTTACATTTGTTTTGAGGTTGGTTGCCTGTTTGAAAATTTTTTCCGAAAACAGCATTACCGCCGTTCCGGCAATTAAGGTTATAGATATGATAGAAATGGAGCGGGTTTCGACCTCTATAAAATCGCTAAACAAAAAACCCAGTATTCCCGCGGGAAAGATACCGATTAAAACTTTTAACACATAGTTTTTATTTTTAACTATTCTTAGCCAGTCTTTTGCAAAGTAAACAATTACAGCGCAAGCGGTGCCAAGGTGCAGAGCGGTATCAAAAAACAGGGTGTGTTCCTGCCAATTAAAAAGTTTTGGAACAAGTATCAAATGCGCGGAGGAAGAAACCGGCAAAAATTCGGTTAGCCCTTGAACTATTCCTAAAACTATTGCTTGCATCAAAACCATTTTAAAAGAGGGTTAAACCCATTTGGGTTAAACCCAAATGGGTTTAACCCTAATTGCGATAAGTCCTGCTAATACCCCAACCGCCGCCCCGCCTACAATATCTATCGGATAATGCACTTTAATAAGAACCCTTAAAGCGCCAATTAACGCTCCAAAACAAAAACACATCAACGCCAATTTTTGGTGTTTTTTATAAAGCAGTATTCCAAGCGCAAAGAGGGTGGCAATGTGCCCGGAGAAAAAGGAGCCGAATCCAAATGGAATCCAAATACCCGGGTTTGGTGAAACGCCCACAAAAGGCCTGTTTACAGGTATAACTGCTTTAGAGATTTCGGATATAATGTTGGCAATAAGTATAGCTAATAAAGATTTAACGGCAAGCTGGTGTTCTCTTTTCGCAATAAAGCACACTGCAGTTGCAAGAAGAGGGATTATTATTAAAAACCTTGCTGAAAACACGATTATTCCTTGCATAAAAAAAGAATGTTGCCTCTATTTCCCACAACATTAACCTTATAAACACCCACAGTCCCAAAAACTTTCAACAAATAGTCTTTGGAGTGTTTGATCTCTTTGTCAGTATCCACACAGAGTATTTTATTAAATATAGCACATCCTTTGTTATTTAACGCGTCTCGGACGAACGAAAAAAACTCAAGACTCCAAAACTTTTCTGGAAAATTTCCTCCGCAGTACACATCAACTAAAACCACATCCGCTTTTTGGTTTTTAATAGCGTTAAAAGCATCTTTACGAATAATTTCCACATCCTCAAAAGCTGAAAGTCCAAAGTAGGAGTAAGCTATTTCTATTATTTTTTTATCCATCTCTATAGCGGTAATTTTAAGCGGGGGCTTTTCCTTTTTTAATAATCCTATTACGGTGCCTGCGCCTAGCCCTAGAAGGAGAATTTTTTGGGCGTTAGGGCAGCCCTCAAGCGCAATTTTCGCCATTTGTCCCCACACGCGGTGTTCCGCGCCGGGGCAGTCCCAGTTTATGGACTGCACGAAGCCTCCTACCACAAGCCTTCTTTCCTTGCCTTTTTGAACCACCTCTATTGTGCCCGAAATTGGCGACATTGTGCTAAAGAGAACTTGTGAGTTTGGACATAGAAGGTTTTTAATTTTACTCATATTTGAAATCGTTTAGAAATTAGAGATTAGGATTTAGAAATTTTTTCTATCTTATCTTTCCCCGCAAAAGGTCTTAAAACCTCTGGGATTGTTACAGAGCCGTCTTTTTGCTGGTAATTCTCCAAAATTGCTAAAACCCACCTTTCAGTAACTCCGGTTGCGGAGATAGTATAGGGAAAATATTTTTCCCCATTTTCGCTTTGGCACCTTATGTTTAACCTCCTTGTTTGGAAATCGGTTAGGTTGGTGTTTGAGGTAAGTTCCTTATACTTGTCTTGGCTTGGAAACCATGCTTCTAAGTCATACTTTTTGTAACCTGGGGCGGCGGTATCCCCAACGCAGGTGATAACGCGGCGATAAGGCAGTTTTAGAATTTCTGCCATTTCCTCCTCATTTTTTTGGCATTCGTTATGCCATTTTTCGGCATCTCTCGGTTTGCAGAAAACGATTTGTTCCAGTTTGTAAAATTGGTGCGCCCTGAAAATCCCTCTTGTGTCTTTGCCGTAGCTTCCCGCTTCGGTTCTAAAAGAGGGGGAGAAGCCCAAAAATTTGAGAGGCATATCTTTTTCTGGGATAATTTCGTCCATTTTAAATCCTACGAGAGTCTGTTCTGATGTTCCTATTAAAGACAAATCCGCATCCTTTATTTTATAAATATCCTGCGGAAAGTAAGGCAGGTATCCCGTTCCAAAAAGGGTTTTTTCCTTTGCCAGAATAGGTGTAATAAATGGAGTAAAGTCTTTGCCGATTAGGAATTTCTGCGCCCAGGAAAAAAGCGCCCATACTAATAGCGCGCCGTCCCCCTTCCAAAAATAAAAGCGGGCTTGCGTAACTTTAGCTCCCCGTTTTTTATCTAGTATATCAAGATTTTCTCCTAGTTCTAAGTGGTCCCTTACCACAAAAGAAAATTTTGGAATCCCCCCCCATTTTTTTATCTCTTTATTTCCGCTGTCGTCGTTGCCATCTGGCACATCCTTATCAAGCATATTAGGTAGCCAGCTTAATTTCTCGTCAAGGTAGGTGGCAACTTTATTTAAAGATTGTTCTAAATTCTTAATGTCATTTTTCAGTGTCATTAGGTCAAGAAGAGTTTTTTCATCAGGTTTTGATTTTGAGAGTTTATTAACGAGAGCTTTTTTTTCGTCAATAGTTGTAATTAGCTTTCTTTTCTCTATGTCACTCGCCAGCAATTTATCAATATCCACTTTGCACTGGCGCCTTTCACAATTTATTTTAACTTCGTTTGAGTTTTCTCGGATAAATTTTATATCAAGCATAATTTAATAGCCTTTGAATTTCTCTCTCATATTATACAACTTCTCTGAATTCGTCTCTTTCAGGGATGAATTTTGCGCGGATGAAGAATGGGGATTTTCAGGGCGGAGGAGAGGAAAAAGCACACACTCCCTTACTGGTTTATCCATTAAAAAGGCAAACAATCTTTCGCTTAATCCAAACCCGGTAACGGGAGGCATCCCATATTCCAGCGCCCGAACAAAATCGCTGTCGTACATTTGAGCATCCAAATCCCCAGCATCCCGCATTTTCTGCTGTTCTTCAAACCTTTGCTTTTGGTCCAAGGGGTCATTTAGCTCGGTATAGCCATTTCCGAGCTCGCTTCCAGCGATAATTATTTGATACCTCTCTACAATTTTTGGATTGCTCTCACACCTTTTTGCAAGCGGAGAGACTTCCACCGGATGGCCTATCAGGAACGAGGGTCCGGTTATTTTTTTTCGTACGGCTTTCCACAATAAATCCAAAAGCCTGCCTTTGGTTTCTTTGCCTTTAAGCGGTATTTTAAGCTCTTTAAGTTTTGTTCTAATATCGCTTTCCAGCGCTGTATGTATATCAAAATCCAAATACTTTCTTATGCTTTTTGCATAATCAACCCGTTCCCACTTTTTGCTAAAATCAATCTTGAGCCGGTTTATTTCAAAAACTGTTTTACCAAAGACTTTCTGAGTAATTTGTTTGTAAAGCTCTTCAACGAGTTTCATAGAATCCTCATAGTTTGCGTACGCCCAATAAAATTCCATCTGAGTATAATCCTGCAGATGCTCGCGGCTTACGCCTTCATTCCGAAACTGCCTGCCTATTTCAAAAGTTTTTTCAAAGCCTGCTACCATAAGCCTTTTTTGCCAAAGCTCTCCCATAGATATGCGGAGATACAAATCAATATCCAAGGCGTTATGGTGAGTAATAAACGGGTTAGCATCCGCACCCCCAGCAGTTGTTTCTAAAACGGGGGTTTCCACCTCTAAAAAGTCTTTATCAAGAAGAAAATTGCGAATAGTTTGCCAAAAAAGAGCCTTTTTCACGAACACTTTTTTAAGCTCATCATTTAATAGCAAATCCACATACCTTTGGCGGTACCTCTTTTCCTCATCCTTTAAGCCATGCCATACATTGGGTAGGGGGCGGAAGCTCTTTGTCAAAATTTTAAAATCTTTTCCCAGTATAGTTAGCTCACCAGCTTTGGTGGTGAAAAGTTCCCCCGAAACCCACACAAAATCGCCTATATCAAAAAGAGACACGAGTTTCCATAAACTATTCTTTAGAGAACCCTTTTTGAATGCCAGCTGAATCTGTCCGCTTTCGTCCTTAACATTGGCAAAAACTATTTTGCCATGTTCTCTTATGGACATTAGCCTTCCTGCTATGGAAGTTTTATCTTTTGCATTTTTGGCCTCTGATATTGGGGTTTTTGGAGGGACAGCGCTTGCGTAAGGATTAATTCCGAGCGCCTTTAATTTCTCCAATTTCTCCATGCGAATTTTCTTAAGCTCGTCTAAAGGACGATGGGTATTGCGGCTCATGCTTAAAATACTATCATCTAAATCGTCTAGGGGCAATTATGAGAGAAATTTTTTACTTATCTAATCTCCAAAATGTGGAATTTTAGTTTTCCAACAGGGGCTTCGTATTCAACAACATCGCCAATTTTTTTCCCCATAAGGGCAATGCCCAAAGGGGACTCGTGGGATATTTTTTTATTTAAGGGGTCTGCTTCAACAGTGCCTACAATATGGTATTCCTCCTCCGCGCCGTCCATATGCACTTTAACTTTTGAGCCAACGGCAACAATGCTATTCCCTTTAGAGTGGTCTTTAACCACATCGGCACCCCTTAGGATTTCCTCAAGTTCCTGGATGCGCCCCTCTAAAAAGGACTGCTCTTCCCGCGCGGCGTCGTATTCAGCGTTTTCACTTATATCCCCGTACTCGCGCGCCTTTTTTATGCGCTCAGCTACAAAAGGGCGCTTTATTTTTATAAGCCCCCTGTACTCATCTTTTAACTTTTTCAAACCTTCAATAGTAACAAGAACTTTGCCTTTCATAGTTTTTATTTAAACTGGTTTTTGAGAGAAACCTTACAACGAACCCTTTAGTTTAGGCGTATAAAACTATCCCCAACACCCTTCAGGGCCAGATAAAACCAAATAAAGAAGCAGAATTATGTTTTTCATTTTATCCAAACCTATACCTTATGTCAAGGATAAAAATAAAATCCTGCAACAAGGCTGTGGAAGGCGCACATCAAAACACGCCTAACCTACAACTTAAATAGGGGTCTGACCCCTTTGGGGTCTGACCCCTATTTACCTATTTAAGGCTATTTGAGAAGAAATCCGCCGTCAACCACAACTTGACTCCCCGTCATATACGAAGCCATATCGGAAGCTAAGAATAGAGCTACTTTTCCGATTTCGTCCGGCTCGCCCATTCTGCCCATCGGTACGCCTGACATAGGGTCTGCAATGGAGATAGAGATATCCCCCTTCGTTTTTACTGGGGCGGGAACTTGCATTTTCCGCGTTCCCGGAGTATTTATTCCCCCCGGCGCAATGGCGTTAACCCAAATTTTGTGCGGCGCAAGTTCCAAAGCGATATTTTTTGTAAACCCCCAAACGCCGTGTTTAGATGCGTCGTAAATTGCAAGTCCTGCCATTGAGGGGTGCAATGCGTCAATTGAAGTGATATTAATTATCCTCCCGCCTCTTCCCTGTTTAATCATTTGTTCGGAAACATATTTTGCGCAAAGAATCACCCCTCTTAAATTTATATTGATTATTTTCTCAAAATCTTGCGATGTCAGCATGGACAGAGGAACAATTGGAAATATCCCCGCATTGTTCACCAGTATGTCTATGGTCCCAAACGAGGCTACCGTTTCTTCAACCAGATTTTTTACACCTTCTTCCGACGACACATCTGTATTTATAGCTTTTAGATTAAATCTGGAATTTTTTACAACAACCCCCGCCTCTTTTTTATCGTAATCGGCGATAACAACATTTGCCCCAGCTTCGGCAAGTCTATTGACAATGCCAAGCCCAATTCCCGCCGCTCCGCCAGTTACAATTGCAGTTTTTCCAGATAAATTAAGCAGGTTTTCTAAACTAATAATGCTCATACTTTAATTATAATAAACCTTTTTGATAAAATCAATACATTTACTTCAAACCTCGTAAAATATGCCCAAAGGCATTTTTTTAATCCCAAACTCCAAAGATTTGGTGTAAGCTTTCTGCTTGTTCGCTGTATTAAAATCTGGGTCAAGGCGACAACAATTTTCCCGAAAAAAACTATGCGTAAACCTTTTGTTAAAAGTAATGCAGGGCTGAAGAACTTCAATAATGGCAAGTCCCTTATGGTTGTTCGCTTTAATAATAAGGCTCGTTAAATTTTCTATGTTCCCCGCATATTCCCTCGCAACAAGAGTTGCGCCGGTTGTGATAGCAAGAGCTAAAGGATTAAGCGGAGCATCTGTATTTCCTGCGGGTGTAGATTTAGATTTGTAGCCTTTTGGAGAAGTGGGGGATGTTTGACCTGTGGTTAACGCGTAAACTCCGTTGTTATGGATGATAACTGTTAAATCCTCGTTTCTTCGGCAGGCATGCAAAAAATGATTTCCACCTTCGCCTAAACAGTCTCCATCGCCGGTAAAAACAAAAACATTAAGGAGGGGGTTTACGGTTTTTATACCAGTTGCCACGGGTATTGGTCTTCCATGCAAAGTTTCAAAAGAGGTTAATTTTATAAAATTCAAGATGTGTCCATGGCAACCTATTCCCGCGACTAAAACGGTGTTTGAATTGTCCCAATGCTCTTTAATGCACGCATTTTTAAATGCGCTCCACAAGGAAAAGTTCCCGCACCCAGGACACCATGTTGGGAAATATGGGGTGGTTAAGCTTTCGTCATCCATTTTTGATGTCTTTCAAAACTCTATGTATTTTATCCGTTATATCCTCTACAAAAAATGGTCGCCCATCATATTTCAGAAACTTGTCTTTTATTTCAATCCCCGTTTTTTCGCGTATGAGTCTTGCCATCTGTGCGCTGTAGTTTCCTTCAATGGCAATAATGTAGCGCGCTTGGCTTAATATAGTTTCAACTTCCTTTGCGGGAAATGGGTTTAGCCACATAAGATGCAAAAAATTTACATTATTAAAGTCTTTCAGTGCCTGTAAAATACTTCCTTTACAGCTCCCCCACGAAACAATGGTTAACTCGGCATTTTTAGAGCCGTAAAGAGTTGGAGGAGCCATATCCTTTTTAGCGCAGGTTTCAAGCTTTAACATCCTCTTTTCCATTTGGCTTATTCTATTTCCGCTGTCCTCGCTTGAATAGCCAAATTCATTGTGTTCTTCAGAATTGGCTATAAAAAAGTTACCGCTCCCTGGAAGGGTTCTTGTGGAGATACCATCTTTAGAAAGAATATACCTTTTATAATTTTCTACCCTATCCGTTGTTAACTTTCCGCGGTCAATCGTGTAGGGGGAATTTGGCAGAGAGATGGATTGGCTGTTGTCGCAGATATTTTTGTCGAGAAGCACCACTACCGGGGTTTGGTATTTATCCGCCAAATTGAAAGCTTTTCTAGTTAAATCAAAAGCTTCTCTGATGTCTCCTGCGGCTAAAACTATTCTCGGGAAATCTCCCTGATGCGCGTTTAGAACAAAACTTAAATCTCCCTGCTCGCTGAAAGTGGCAAGTCCAGTAGCGGGGGCGCCCCGCATACCTTCAATTACAACAAGCGGGGTTTCCGTTATCCCGGCTAGTCCAAAACCCTCGGTCATAAGGCAGAAACCCCCTCCAGATGTTGCCACCAGGGAGCGCGCACCCGCAAAACTTGCTCCTATTGCCATATTAATAGCGGATATCTCGTCTTCCGGCTGTTTGTAAATATAGTTATGTGTTTTTTGGTGGGACGCCAAAAAATGAATAATGCCGGAAATCGGGGACATTGGGTAAATTGAGGCAAACTCAAGACCTGCGGAAATAGCTCCCAAAGAAACTGCTTCGTTCCCATCCAATATCTTATCGGGAGACTCTGTTAACGATTCTAAAGGATTCAGAATCGCTGATTCTTTTGGATAATTTTTCTTAATAAAATCAAACCCTAGTTTTGCGGCTTTTAGGTTCTCAGCCATAGACTTTTCATGGCGATACTCTTTTTCAATTTCTCCGTTTAGGATTGTTAACTCCCCCCCAAAAAGAGCTACCAGCGCTCCCAGCGCTATAACATTGCTTACAGGATATTTTTCTCCGGAAATGTTTGCTAGAGGAATTCCAAAAAATTTCACCTTATGCGAAACTTTTAAGGTATTCTCCTTTTCTCCGAGATCCAAAAGCACTCCCGCGCCTTCCTCTAGCTCTCCAAGGTGTTTGTCTAAAGTATCCCGATTTAGAGCCACCAAGAAATCCGTTTTGGTGGTGGGACCTGTTGGCTGATTTTGCGAGACGCTTATTTGAACAACATTATGCCCGCCTTTTATCAGCGAAGGGTACTCAATGTAACTATATGTTTTATACCCAAGGTGCAGGAGGCATTTAGAAAATAAGAGCCCTAACGATTTAACGCCCTGCCCCGCGCACCCTCCAATTTTCAAGCTGAAAACTTTTTTTATCCGCATCTTAAAAGCGTTTTTGAATCAACCGCCCACACCTCATTTAAGGTTGCAATTACGGGATTAATTTCAATTTCTGAAATCTCCGAGAATTCTTGCGCTAAAGCCCCCAAACGGATAATTAAATCCTGCAATTTTTCTAACTTCGCATCTTGAAGAAATTTGTAAATTTTTGATTTTTCCATCAGTCTCTTGGCTCCCAAATTGTTTATTGGCAGCAGACATAAATTTTTATCATCAAATAATTCTGCGTAGGTCCCCCCCGCGCCAAAAAGCAGTACTTTTCCAAAAATAGCATCTGTTTTAACTCCAACCAACAACTCTGTGCCGTTTTGAACACATTTTTGGATTTGTATTTTATCTTCAAAATGCGTTTGCAGTTTTGTTAAAGTTTCCAAAAGTTGCTTTTCATTTGCGATACCTGTAGCCACCCCTCCCACTTTCTTTTTGTGCAAGAGATTCGGGGAAGAAATCTTTAGCGCAACCGGCCAGCCGTTTTCTTTTGCAAACACCAGCGCTTCCTTCTCGTCCTTAATAAATTTTGTGGGGGGTGTGGGTATTCCTATGGAAGCTATTAAATTATTAGCGGAGATGTTGTCCAAACTTTGCTGTTTTTCGTTTATAGCTTTTCTTAATATCTTTTCGGCTTTTTCAAAGTTCAGCTCGCCTGCATAATTTGCTTCTTTTAGAGGGGACGCTTCAAGTTTTCTCTTTTTAAATTTCCACATTTCGGATATTGCATAAATGGCTCTCTCGGGAAACCTAAACGAGGGAATCTTATACTTGTTTAGTACCTTCTCTCCCTCATAGATTAATTTCCCGCCGATAAACGAACAAAATATTGGTTTTTTGTACTGCTTAGAAAGCTCCCCGATGAACTCTGCGGTTTTTTCAATCTCGGTCATTATTTGCGGGGTGAGAATAACCAACAAAGCGTTAACGGAATTTAGCTTCATAACTGTTTCAGAGGCCTTGCGGTACCTATTTGCAAGAGCGTCTCCCAGTATGTCCACGGGATTTAAAATTCCCGCGGATCTTGGGAGTATCTTAGTTAAAACCTTTTTTGTGGGCTCGTTAAACTCCGAAAGCGCAAGTCCCGCGGATAAAACCGCGTCGGCGCTTATTACAGCTGGACCGCCGGCATTTGAGATAATGGCAATGCTTGGTCCGTTGGGAACATTTTCCCACGAAAACGCTTTTGCCAAATCAAAGAAATCTTCAATAGTTTTGCATTGAATAACCCCCGCTTGTTCAAGAACGGCGCTTAAAACACTATCTTCTCCGGCGAGAGCCCCCGTGTGGGAGAGCATGGCCTGCGCCGCTTCTTTGGTTTTTCCCGGTTTAAGAATGAATAAAGGGCGCGTTTTTGACAAACGGCATGATGTTTTTAAAAATTCCTTTCCGTCTGATATAGATTCCAAATACATTCCTATTGGGGATTCCTCAGACATTCCCTCTTGAGGCGGGGTGTATGAGGTGTTCTGATATTCCTTTTCAAAATGGCTTAAAAAATCACTTTCGTTTAAAACGGCTTTGTTTCCTAGAGTAACAAATTGGCTTATGCCAAGTTCTATAGAATTGCACCAATCAAAAATGCTTGCGGCTACAGCCCCTGATTGAGAGATAAATCGCAAATTGCCTTTGCGAGCAACGGTAGCGCCAAAAGTCGCGTTAATAGGGTGAATGGTGTTTATAAAGCCCAAGCAGTTAGGCCCCAATAGATTTATATTATGTTTTGAGGCTATGTTTATTAACTCGTTTTCCAGTTTTCCCCCCTCGCTTCCCGTTTCTTTAAATCCTGCGGCAAGTATTATTACATTATTAATTTGTTTATCCGCGCATTCTTTTAATATTTTTGGGACCAATGGCGCGGGAATGGCAATTATAGCAAGCTCCGGAGTTTCGGGAAGGTTTTTAATGCTTTTGTAGCATTTAAGGCTATTGACTTCCTCGGCGTTTGGATTAACAGGATAAATTCTGCCCTTGAATTTTGAGTTTTGAATATTCTTTAGTGTAATTGCGCCAACTTTTTGAGGTGAGCGAGAGGCGCCAATAACTGCAACGGATGTAGGATAAAAAAATGTTGACAAATCGCGGGGCATACTATTAGTCTATGCAACTTAGCGGGGTATGTCAAAGATATAAAATATAAGTGCCTGCTAAGGTTTTTTGAAATCTTTATCAAAAGAAAGCACACTCGCCTAATAATTGTATGGGTTTAATGAATTTTTAGTAAGTAGAGGAAGGCGGTGGCAAGCGCTAACGCTATAACACTTCCGCTGGAAAAAGTGAAATACTTGAGGAATAGTAAAAACGAGGGGGAGTTTTCTTTTTGCAGGTATTTTTTATACTTTTTGAGAGCCGCTCTTTTAGTTAAATTGTAGCCCGCAAAAAGCGATACGGTGGAAAAAATCAGGGCGGGTGTTAAGGATAATTTTTCTCTAATAAGCTCGGTGAACAAAATTATTCCGCCATTAATAAAAAGACCGTACCAAACAAAAAAAATAAAAACAGGGAGCCGTTTTAAGTAAAATTTCTTCTCACAATAATAAAAATCAAACAATACCTGTAGAAACAGGTAAATGTTAGGAATGGTTTTTATACCGTCAAAATACATCTCATATAGAAATATACCCTATTTATTAAAAATTTCTAGTTGTGTTATTTTTTATTATGTGTAATATTAAGATATGCCTAAAGAAATTAAGGAGAAAAAACCTTCCCGCAGAGCGTCAAAGGAAGCCCTCGTTAAAGTTAAGGAAGATTCTGATGTGAAGGAAACGGAAAAAGTTAATCCTGATATTCGCAAAAATAAATTCTTCAAGCCAGCAATTTTTATATTCGCCTTTTTGATAATTGGGGCGCTTCTCTATAAATATAAAGGCGCCTTTGTGGTAGCCACGGTCAACGGAAAGCCCATAAGCAGGCTTGAACTTATAAGGGAGCTGGAAAAACAGGGTGGTAAGCAAGCGCTAGATTCCATAATAACGGAAAATTTGATTATGCAAACGGCAAGAAATAAAAACATTGTTGTAGCGCAAGGGGAGATAGAGGGGGAAATAAAAAAGATAGAAGAGAGCTTGAAGGGTCAAAATTTAACTTTAGAAAATGCGCTTTCTTTGCAGGGGTTAACGAGAAACGATCTTGACAAGCAAATAGTTCTTCAAAAAAGTTTAGAAAAAATTTTGGCGGATAAAATTGTTGTTACGGATGAGGAAGCGGCGAAATATGTGGAAGACAATAAAGAAAGTTTTCCGAAAGATGGGGATTTAGATGCTCTGAAGGAGCAGGCAAAAGAGTTTTTAGCAGGGCAAAAATTTTCAAACGAGGTGCAGAAATGGCTATTGGATATAAAAACGAGCGCCTCTATAAAATATTTTGTGAATGGGCTTAGAATAGCTAATTGACAAAAAGATATTTTTTATGAGATTATACAAAAGATGATAAAAATGTTCTGCCTAAACAAAGTAGCCCTTGTTTTAGTAGCTTCTTTCGTGGTTTTTGTTTTAACAGCTTTCCCTGCATTTGCTCAAGTTAATTCGTACGGTAATTCCCTGAAGGACTCTGTTGAAAAAGTCGCCCCCGCCCCTTCCGATATTAATAGAGAAAATTTGCAGAACACGGTTAGGGAAGCTGTTAAAGAGCAAAAAGGTGTATGGCTGCAAAAAACGGCGGAAGTTAGAAGCCAGGTAATGGAAAAATTGCGTTTTAGAGGGGGAGCGGTGATTTTAAGATATAAAGCGGTAATTTCCCGGTACGAAACCTTAATTTCCAGAATAGAAAAAAGGGTGGAATTGGAAAAAGCGCAGGGCAGGGATACCTCTGCTGTAGAAGCATCTCTATCTAAAGTAAAAGCGGATGTTGATAAAATAAAGCCTTCTGTAGATTTAGCGGTCTTTAGATTAGAGGCTATTAACGAAAATTCTTCTGCGGAGGAGATACACGCGGTTGTCAAAGAGGTTAAAGATATTTTGAAAGCCGAGAAGGAAAATTTAGTTACTTTAAAGCAGAGCATCAGAAAACTCATCGCAGATGTGCATGCTTTGTCTTTAGAAAATAAAGCCGTTAATGGAATCAGCAACTGAAGAAAAAATATCATTAGGCCAGCAGACGGGTATTGTTACTCCACAAGTTCCTGTAGCAGAGGAAAAAAAGCCCAAAACCCAGCTTTTTATTATAGCTGGTGTAGTTTTGGTTTTGGTATTAACTATAGCTACCATACTAATAGTTTTGAGATACGCGTCTTCCTCCCAGGGTGTCGCGGAACCTGTTGCTATGCCCGCAAGTACCGCACCAACTTTGGTTAAAGAAGAATCTCCGGCTGTAGATGCGCAAGTAGATAAATTGAATTCTCAAGGAACTTCTACCGAAACAGTAGATATGCAGAAAGATTTGGAGGATACTTCTTTAGATAACCTTGACAAGGAGTTAGAGGGGTTAGAAACCCTTATCCAGTAACCAGCTTTTAATTTCCTTTCTTTATTTTTATCTTACTTTGATTCTTGCATAAGATTTTCTTCAGCTATAAGCGTGTCCCTCTAACGCGGATTAAAGGGATAAAACCTTTCAATGGGTATGGTAAAATTCAGCTTATGGACGAAATAACAATCAAGGGTAAAAGCTATAAACTTCCAATCTATTTACCAGACGCGACAAGAGCGGTTGTAAAAAGCGCGGATTCTTTAGATTTACAAAGCGCCAAAGTTGAAGGCGTGGTGGTAAATACCTATCATTTAATGACCAACCCCGGTGTTTCTATTCTAAAAGAATTTGGCGGGGTCAAAAAGTTTATGAATTTTGAGGGTTTGGTAACATCCGATTCCGGGGGCTGGCAGATTTTTTCGTTAATTCATAGAAGCAAAAATGTTGGCGCTATAACTGATAAAGGAGTCTCGTTTAGTTTAGGCGCCAAGAAGAAAACGATTTTCACACCCGAAAAATCTATAGATGTGCAGTTTGGCATTGGGTCGGATATTGTTATATGCTTGGATGATTTCACTCCGCCCGATGCGGGGGAAGATAAAATAAGGGAAAGTGTGGGAAGAACTATTCTGTGGGCAAAAAAGAGTAAAGAGCATTACCTGAAACTTATTGAAAGAAGTGAAATGGACGAGTGCTCCCGCCCTTTGCTTTTTGCGGTTATACAAGGGGGATTAGATAAAGGATTAAGAAAACAGTGTGCTGAAGGACTTTTAGAGATCGGATTTGATGGATATGGCTTTGGCGGGTATGTGGTGGGGGATAACGGGGAACTGGATTTGGATATATCGGAGTATATTGCAAAACTGATTCCCGATAAATTTATAAAATTTGCGTTGGGAGTTGGCACGCCGATTGAAATTGCCCATTGTTTTGAGATGGGCTGGCAGATTTTTGACTGTACTCTTCCAACTAGAGACGGCAGGCATAAAAGATTGTACGCTTTTGCGCGTGAGCCTAAAACTTTGGAGGATTTGAAAAATCCGGATACCCACAAGTACCTTTATATAAATAGGGAGATGTACAGGAGGGATAATAAACCTATTAGCGAGTATTGCGATTGCAAGGTATGCCAAAATTTTTCCAGAGCTTATTTGCATCATCTCTTTAATATCGGGGACACTTTGGCGTATCGCCTTGCCACTATCCACAACTTACGGACATACACAAAACTTATTGGGATTTTGCGCAATTAACGATGAAATTATTCTATAGTTCTTAGATAAAACACTTTCACACCATTAATTAGGGTTAATTAGGGTTAAACCCATTTGGGTTAAACCCTAATTGGAAAATTGGGTACTTGACAAATATCAAGCAAAATTAAGAAAATACTTCGTATAATAACGAGTTAGGCAAAATCGCACTCTGATCAAGAAGGAGGTGAAGTTATTTTTATGAAGAAGAATAAAGTTATTATTTTAATTGGCGCGGCAATATTGCAATTATCCCTTATGGGGTACTGGCTCTATATTTGGAGAATGGATCAGGTTATAAATGAAGGAGCCTCCCCTCCAAGTTTGCTAGTACTTATTGGGTCTACAATTGCTATATGGGGAGGCGTTTTAGGCTATTCAATGAAGAAGGATTAAGTTTGCAGTAGAGTGCGACTCAAGGGGATGTTGCACTTTCGCTCCCGTTGGTCGCTCACCCTCGCCTAACTGCGGTATATACTAAACCCACCATAGGTGGGCTTCGCATATACCGCCGCACATTAGGCGACATTTTCTTTCAAATTATTTTTTGCTCGGATATGAAAAAAGGAGTCAACTGTTAAGTCAACTCCTTAAGCTAAAATCGGGTCTGCCCTTTTACTTCAACAAGGCTTTAAATTTTTTGTCTAGGGCATCCATTTCTTTTTTAGCATGAAAGAATGCTTTTGCCTGGAATCCTCCACCAACAAAAATCAATATGATTGGTATGAAAATCCAGGCCGAGGCCGTCCCAGCGATTATTGGTTTCAATACTAAGGCCGTCGCCCCAGCAAAAATCAATAGAGCAGTGCCTATTAGGAAATTCTTCATTTTGTTCTCCCTCCAAGGTTTTGTAAAAGAGCAGATCCTCGTAACAGCTAGAAACCACTCTTTTGGTTAAAAGACGATTTCTCAACTATTGAGTTTTTCAGTATAGCAGATAACGACTAATCTGTCAAGCCCACGACCGCAAAAAATAATTTGAAAGAAAACGCTACGGGGGCGCTGCGCTTTCACTTCACTTTGTTTCGTTCAGGTCGGACAACACAGTATATCTGGTTCGGGCTTCAGCTCAGCCCTCACCCATATTTTGCTTCAGTTATTTATAGTGTAAAATGGGGTTGAAGCGAAACATCAGATATACTGAAATGTTATGCGACATATTAC
>Ga0210057_1004438_pt1 | contig 18668 bp, 16 predicted proteins | sample CryGeyCG2114_010_2_FD_183968 | JGI IMG/M metagenome (GOLD analysis project Ga0210057, IMG submission 183968) | Groundwater microbial communities from aquifer - Crystal Geyser CG10_big_fil_rev_8/21/14_0.10 (SPAdes) (version 2) | ecosystem: Environmental > Aquatic > Deep subsurface > Groundwater ...
CAGCGGAGCAAGCGGAGGATTCCTCCCCAAACCCCTCCTCCTCCGCTTGCGACATCCGAATTCAAAAAAGATTAGCCGAGTGTTTTGCGAAATCCTTTCCCCAAAAAATAGTTTTCGCAAAACCGAGTCCGCATTAGTCCCGCCACCTGCCCGAATACTTGGAGGGCAGAACACCAAAGAAAAATGTCCTTTCCTTTTTAGAAGAAATTGGTCGCGCGCAAATCCGAAAAGCAAGGAACATTTTTCTTTGGTGTCCGCCGAGGCTCTGCGAGGCGGTGGCGGGGCTGATTCATTCGTTCAGTTTCCGCTCGAAAAAGGTTCGCGCAAAGTGTATAATTACAGCACCAGTAGTAACTTGTTCGGAATTAAGAATATGGAGCGATTTTGCAGAAGCCAAAATCGCGCTTTGATTTTCGCCAAAACCCTTTCCGCCCACGGCGGAAGCCGTGAAATCCCATAATTCCCCCCAGCGTATGGAAACAACTCAAACCAAAACTAAATGCGTTCTCTATGCTCGCAAGAGCACCGAGGAAGATGACCAGCAAATAATGTCTATCGAGGCACAGCTTTTTGAGTTACGCGAATATGCGAGCAGAGAACGCATTGAAATCGTAAAAGTATTTACGGAAGCGAAAAGCGCAAAGAAGCCCGGGCGAGACGGTTTTGCCAAAATGATTGAGTATATAGAAAAATCTCCCGAACCTTTGGGAATATTATCGTGGCACCCCGACCGTCTCGCCCGTAATTCTGTTGATGGCGGAAAAATAATTTACCTTGTGGACATCAACAGAATTGCTTCTTTACGCTTTCCGCAGTTTTGGTTTGAGCCAACTTCGCAAGGGAAATTCATGTTGCAAGTGGCGTTCGGACAATCCAAGTATTTTTCTGACAACCTCGTGGAGAATGTGAAGCGTGGAATCCGCCAAAAAATCCGCCGTGGCGAATGGTTAACGCTCGCTCCGTTTGGATATGTGAATAATTACAAGACCAAGAATATTGAACCTGACAAAGTAAAGTCTCGCGTTATCAAGCGAGCGTTTGAAGAATACGCCACGGGAACATATACGCTCAAATCTCTAGCGGATTTTTTGGCGGATCACGGCGTTATCCAGAAAAAAGGAACGCCACTTGCCAAAGTTTCCGTTGTGAAAATGCTGACTAACAGAGCATATCTTGGCTTTATCAAACATCGTGGTGAATGGCACAACGGAAACTTTGAGCCAATTCTTTCTCCGACACTGTTTGAAGCAGTCCAAAAGGTGCTCACTTCGCGCAAGAAGCCGAGAAAGTCCAAAGTTGCGCTCCCGTTCGCCTTTACCGGGTTTGCAAAGTGCGGCGAGTGCGGCTGTGCGATTACGGCTCAATATGCCACCAACCGCTTTGGCACACGCTACACCTACTATCGCTGTACCAAGAAAAATGGAAAGTGCGCACAGCCGTATACGCAAGAAAAGGTACTCGCCGCACAATTGCAAACACTGCTTCAATCAGTGTCGCTTCCTTTTTCTGAAATTGAAGAAATGGACAAGCAGATTACCGCCTGGGAAAAAGAATCAATTTCTGAAAAAGGAAGTATTGCCCAAAATTTGAAAGAGAAGATTCGAGCAAACGAAGAAAAACTGAATAAGCTCGTTTCAGTTTTTCTTGACGGCGATATTCCACGCGAAATGTATTTACAGCGCAAAGACCTGCTTATGCGTGAAAAAGCCGGTTTGCTCGAATCAGAAACAAATTTTGGGCAACAGAGAAAGAATTGGGTCGAACCCTTGCGGAGTTTCGTTTTGTCCTTGAAAGAAGCGACCGATTTAGAAAAAACTTCCAATCACTTGGAATGGAAGAAGTTTTTTCAGAAAATCGGCTCTAACCCTGAAATCAAGGACAAAACGGTTTCCATACGCTGGGGGGAATTATGGGATTTCACGGCTTCCGCCGTGGGCGGAAAGGGTTTTAGCGAAAATCAAAGCGCGATTTTGGCTTCTGCAAAATCGCTCCATATTCTTAATTCCGAACAAGTTACTACTGGTGCACCGTGAGGGATTCGAACCCCCGACCATATCCTTAAGAGGGATCTGCTCTACCAACTGAGCTAACGGTGCATTGTGGCTATATTGTTTATTTTTAATGACTATAGGGATAGTTCGGACTTTATCCGTCCGCCGGGGCGGACTGAAACTGCTTGCCCCGCAAACTTGCGGGGAGCTAACGGTGCATATTTCTAACAAAAAACGCCCTTAGGCAATAGGAGTATTATACCAAAAAAAACTAGTTAGTCAATAAAAATTAAGGATTAGCTGTTTTTTTGTAGGCTTCCCATTGTTTTTTTGACCAATTTTCCGGCTTAGTGGTGGGTTCTTCTTCTGGATGAGGATAGTTGGCTGGTGAATCATAGTTACTATTGAAAACATCTTCTAAAATAATATCAGAATTTTTATCAAAAACTTTTTGAGTAAAAGTAGTCTTCATAGATCCATCAGGATTTTTCTTAATAATTCTTGGTCCGTCAATTTCCACTTTTCTTCCATCATCAGTTCCATAAAATTGAAAAATAAGTTCCGTGCCCTCTATTTTAGTTTGAATCAAAATATAGCCGGGAGTGTTATTAATAAATTTTAGGTCAGGTCTAGGGACATAAACAGTAGCATCCAATCCTTGGGGGTTGTAATACTGGACTGGATAAGAATGATTTTTTCGAGCGGTTATTTCTAATCCGGAATAAATAGCAGCTCGGAAGACGGTAGTAGAAACCTGACAAATGCCCCCTCCAAATTCTGGTTCAGTTTTGTCTTTCTTAATTACTAGCTCGGGCAGATAGCCATGCTCGCTATCCACTTCTCCGAGAATTTCCACAAAAGAAAATTCTTCTCCCGGTTTAATTAAAATTCCGTTGTAACGGCTAGTAGCCACTTTTATATTAAAAACTCTATTTTTTGGAGAGCCTTTAAAGTTAGAACGACCCTCGCCGATAAGAGAATTTATACCTAAAGTATCAACCGATCCTGAAGAAATTTCCGGCTCAATTTCAGTGAAGGGAAGATCAACGACGAGTGCTCGGTTAGAAATTTCTTTCAGATTTTTTAAAATAACTTCAAAGCTCTTTTCCCGATCTAGGAGAAGGCCCTTTTTTTCTAAGGAAAAAGCAGTGGCCTTTTCTCCTTCAATTTTCAAGAGGGCATTTGCTGGATCTTTGTCCACCTTTCTAGCTAAATCATCAATAAATTTTTTTATCAAATCGGAATCTATATAGGCTGCAGATATTTTTTGGATATGACTAAAATTTTTATAAGGAAAAAGAAGGGAGCAAGCGATGGATTTTTGGTAGGCACAAATATCTCCAGTTTCTAATTCAGATTGATAGAGGGGGTTAAAAATTAAGTCTTCTTTTTCGGTGGTCCAGTTTTTTAATTCCTTCCCCGAAAGAGTATAAGAAAAATTTTTGACTTTAAGTTGGAGATCATTGGAAAAAGTCCTCTCTAAATCAAGTGGAGAAAATCTCCCCAGAATTACTTCTTGAGCTGAGGCATGCTTAGCTAACCCTAAAACTAAGCTAAGGAAGAATAAATAAAAAATAATTTTTTTCATATTTCCAGAATACCCTAAAAATGAGGCAAAAGCAACGTTTTAAAAAGAAAAACATCCCATAATTATGGGATGTTTTTGATATAAAAAGAATAAAAAGTTAAAAACCGCGAACCTGAATTTTCTTGGATTTAGTTTTATCGGCCTTTGGCAAACTAATAGTAAGAATTCCATTTTTCATAGAAGCTTCAGATTTATCGGAGATAACATCCACTGGAAGAATGACTGAGCGAGAAAAATTCCCCCAATAACATTCTTGGTAATAATAATTTTCATCAGAAATTTCTTCTTCATTACTTCTTTCTCCTCGGATAGTGACCATATCATTATTAATATTAACATCCAGATCTTCCGGCTTCACGCCAGCGATAGTGGATTTAATGACAATATCATCTTCGGTTTGATAAACATCAATAGTCAATTGTCCTTCGTCTCCTTCTCCAGAAGTAAAGTTTTCTTCCAAGGCTTTTTTAGCTGGGGATGTAATTATCATTTCTGATTCTTCTTCATATATATTCCCTAATCCGTTAGAGGATTCTCCTTCTTCATATTCACGTTCTGGTTCAATTTTTCTTGATCCAGTTAGCTTTTCCAAAAAAGATCTTTTTACTTTAACCATAGTTTTAAAAACTTAATTATTATCTAAGATAATTATAATTCAAGAGGTTTGAATTAGCAAGTTTTTTGAATAAAAAGCAGCTAAAATTAGGGAAATAAGGATTAAATAAATAAACACAGCCAACCCACCCAGATTATAAATAATGAGACTATTGTAGATAAAATGTATTACAAAGGCCGGTAGGATAAATTTCCAAAGTTCATTCTTTTTCGCGGTAAGTATAATGATCATCAAAAAAGAGATGATAAAATGAAGGAAGAAGATGCCTAAAATTTCCAAACTAAAAAAAGAAAGAATATTGCTATCCCAAAAACGGAAAATGATTTCGGCTAGAAAAAAACCGAGGCCAATGGCCAAGGCAGGAGAAAAATATTTTCTGATTTCTTTAGAATATGAGCTACTTTTTTTTACAGCCAAATATCGGAACATTTCTTCTATCAAAACTACTAAAAAAAGAAAGGGAGTAATTTTTTCAAAATAGTTTTCAGAAATTTCCTGATTGAAAAACAAAAAATAAAGGGTGGAGATTATTTGTTCTCCAAGGAGAGCCATCAAAGCGGCCAAAAATCCAAGAATAATTTTTTTGATGAAATTCATTTACTTAAGTTTAGATTAGCACTAGCTTCAATTTTTTTCCAATTGATCAGCGCTGATTTTTTTTGCTTCGCATTCATTTTTTGCCAGCGGAAATAGGCAGCAGAAGCGATCATAGTGGCGTTGTCAATACAATAGGTGGTAGGTGGTAGGTGGTAGTTGGTAGTTTTTACCCTGTTAAATTTCTGCACAGCAGAACTACCGTTGGTGGATTTAACTGGGTGAAATTTTTTCTTAATAGCTTCGCCCAATTGTCGACGTAATTCTTGGTTAGCTGAAACTCCACCGGCTAGCATAATAGTTTTGGGTTGAAATTTTTCGGCGGCTTTGAGCGTTTTGGAAACTAGCACGTCTATCACGGCTTGTTGAAATTCAGTCGCTACGGCAGTAATATAATTCTTGTCAGTAAGTTTATTAGGATGTTTTCCTGCCCTGTTAAATTCTCGCATATCGGGACTGCCTTTGGCAGATTTAACGGGGTGAATTTCATAAAGCACTGCGGTTTTTAGTCCAGAAAAAGAAAAGTCAAAGTTTTTCTTATGTATCATCGGACGGGGTAAATGAATTATGAATTCCGAATTATGAATGCCGAATTTTTTTGTAAGTTTGGATTTTGGATTTTGGATTTGCTTGAAATTTATTTCTTGGGATTTGTGTTTTGCGGCCTCCGCTATCGCAGGGCCGCCGGGGTATCCTAATCTCAAAATCCTAGCTACTTTATCAAAAGCTTCTCCAGCGGCATCGTCCAAAGTTTCGCCGATAATTTTGTAATCTAGATGTTTCTTCATCAAAACTAGTTGTGTGTGTCCACCGGAAACTACTAAACATAAAACCGGAAATCTTATCTTCTTGCGTTGCGTGTTATGAGTTGCGAGTTGCGAGCCTATGCCAATAAAGTTAGCATATATATGTCCTTCAATATGATGAATGCCCAGAAGAGGTTTTTTCCATAAATAAGCCAAGGCTTTGGAAAAATTAGTGCCTATTAAGAGAGCAGGGATTAAGCCTGGGCCCTGAGTAACGCTCATGAGATCTATTTGGGATGGATTTATTTTGGCATTTTTAAGAGCTGTCAAAACGACTGGAACGATATTTTTTAAATGTTCTCGAGCGGCTAGATTAGGCACTACTCCACCCCACTTGGCATGCAGTTTTATTTGAGAAGATACGACGCTGGAAAGAACGCTTATTTTTTTCGAAGAAGCCTCTATGATTGAACAAGCAGTATCATCGCAGGATGTTTCAATTCCGAGAATTAGCATAGTTGAATTATTATAAATTATATGGTAGTCTAATATGTTATCATTATATGGAATACTGGGTCAATTCGCCAGCTGGCGGACAGAGGTGAAATAATTAAGCCTAGTTCCGAGTAATAAGTTATGAAGAGATTAAAATACTTAGACATTAAAAGAGAAAAAAAGCCTCTTATAGAAGAGGAAATTTCTGATAGTGACGCAATAAAATTGGTGAAAGAAGGAAAAACAGATATTTTTGAAAAAATAATAGAAAGATATCAAGGCAAACTTTTCTTCTATATCTTCCGTCTAACAGGCGATCGAGAAGAAGCCAGAGATTTATTGCAAGACGTTTTCATTAAGGCTTATCGCAATATAGCTTCTTTTGATATAGAAAGAAAATTTTCTTCTTGGATTTATCGGATTGCTCACAATGAAGCTATAAATTATCTCAAAAGAAAATCACTGAAAAGATTTATATCTTGGGAGGATGTTTCATCCGCTAAGGACACGATGGAGATGAATAGCGGAGAGGAAAGTGTCAGTAAGCTTTGGGAAAGGAAAGACGAAATTAAGGAAGTTAATGTGGCTGTTAATAAATTACCCATCAAATATAAACAAGTTTTGCTTTTAAAATATTTCTCTGATAAATCATATGAAGAAATTGGTGAAATTTTGGGAAAGCCGGTGAATACGGTTGGCACCCTCATTAGTCGAGCCAAAAAAAAATTACACAAAGAAATTAATAATTTAAATAATAAAAAATAGCCATGCGTGAAGTTGATTTCAAGAAGGGAATAATGGAAAAAATCCAGAAAGAAAAAATAAAAATTAAATGTTCCTCTTTTTTTTGGATAGAAAAAAATTGCTGGCGCTTTTTATTGATTGTAGCCATGTTAGGAGGGGCTATGGTGGCGGGTTTGTTTTTTTCTTTTTTTAAAAGAGAAGGCTCTTATAAAGCCTTAAGTATGGGACTATCGGGAATTAAATTATTTTTTTCCATATTTCCATGGGACTATATCCTTTTATTTCTTATTCTGACATTGTTGTCTATTTTTATCTTGAAAAAAGTTATTTTTTTAGGTGGAAGAAATTCGCTAAGAACCACTTCTCTTTTTTTTATTTTCACAACGGTGATTTCACTAGGATTAATTCTCTCTCTTTTAGGACTGGAAAATAGAATAAAAGGATGGCACGACGAAAGTTTTTCAGATGAAAATTTTGTGGTTGGAAAAGTTTTTGATATTTATGAAAAAGAAGCTATGATACAAAACCATTCTGGAAAAAATGTGCGCGTGGTTTTTGATGAAGAAATATTTTTCCCATACAAAGACGAATATGCACAAGGAAAATTTTTACGAGCCATTGGGCGAATGGAACATAACGATGGAGATGCTGATGATATTTTTCATGCTAAAATTTTCCGTTGTTGCGATGAAGATTAAGGAAAAATTATTTCTACTCGCACCCTTCAAATCCCCCATACGAAAAACAAAAAAACAGGCTTTAAGCCTGATTTTTTTCTTTGTACGTTTGTTTGACGAAGTCCGAACCTTTTTTGAACAAAATCCAGAGGATTTTACGGATTGAATCCCGCCCAGCGTTTCCGCCCGCCTCTGCTTCGCTTCGGCGAACAAAACAGAAAAATTTTCGCTACATTTTTTTAATCGCGCGCCGCCAAAATTTTTTTCAATTAAGGAAAAGAAAATTTTTCTGTTTTGATATTCCGCTTTTGGCGGAATGGCGGAAACGCTTCCACCCCAACCCCCTTCCTTTTTGCCCGCTTGCTTCAACGCCCGCAGGGCGGGCGCGGCGGCGGCTACAAAATTAAAAGGGCGGCCGGTGGACTATTGATTTGATTTTATTTTTTTGAATTGTTTAGAAAATTCAATCTGCATTTCTTGTAACCGTTTTGTTGATACTTTTTTCGCTCTTTCGGGGTTAAGTTCATTTCCTTTATTGACTGGCACTAAGTGAATATGAATATGACGTACTCCAAATCCCTCAATAGCAACTCCAATCCTTTTTGCTTCCGTAATATTCTTTAAAATCAGACTAATCTTTTTAACTGTTTTAAATATCCGGCTATACAACGGCTCTTTTATATCAAAAATGTAATCGACATGTTTTTTAGCAATAAGAATAACATGACCAGGATTAATTTGCTCAGGAATAAGAAGTAATAAAAAATCACGGTTTTCCCAAACCTTAAACGATTTTTTTTTACCCTCTATAATTTCACAGAATATGCATTCCATAAAAAAATTATACTACAATAACTTAAAAAAAGAAAGGGTATTTGATATATTATTATCAAATACCCTTTTTTAACGAAACCCTTTCTAACGGATTTTGACCCTAAACCAGACGCGTTTGCCTATTTGGAAGGCATCGCCGTCATTCGGTTTAAGATCATCCGCAGGGCTTTCCAGTTTGACGCCGTTCATTTTCACGGCGCCTTGCTCAAAGAGCCGCCTAATCGCGCTGTTACTTTTCTGGCCGCCGAAGAACTGCCGGACAATTCCGAATGCCGGAATCTGTTTGACTTCCAGAATTAGCTCGGGACAGTCGGCCGGAACCTGGCGCATAGAAAACGTCTGGTCAAACCACTGACGTTCTTCGCAAGCAACATCGTCACCGTGGTACCGGCAAACGATTTCAGCTGCCAGTCGTTTTTTCGCCTCAAGCGGATCAGTCTGAACCATGGCCTCAAAATTTGTCAGCTCCAAATCCGACACTTCCGTGTAAACCCGAAAGTAGGTCAGAATTAGGCTGTCCGGCAGACGCATGGTCCTCCCAAACTTATCTCGCGACGAGTGACCAAGACCAATGTAGTTATCCAAGCTTTTGCTTTGCTTAGCTCCTCCATCGATTCCAGGCGTGATTTTGGTCGTGATGATTACCTGTGGCTTCTGACCGAACCTTTCTTGATAGAACCTGCCCATCATTTCATTAAAGAGCTGGTCGGTGCCAATAATGGTTAGGTCGGTTTCAAGCATGAACGAATCGTAACCCTGAAGTACTGGGTAGACGAGTTCGTGCATGTAGATGTCGGCTTCTTCTGCGATACGCTTTTGAAACATATTGCGAGAAATCAGCCTGCTGTGGGTGACCATCGCAATCAGCTTGAGAAACTCGGCCAGCAGCATGGTGTTATACCATTCCGAATTCCGACGAACCTCAAGAAGATTCGGATCATCGAAACGCAACACCATTTTTGCCTGTTCGATGAACTCGGCTGTGTTGCGCTCGATTTCCTCCGAAGGAATCACGGGCCTAGATTTGTTCCGGCCGGTCGGATCACCTATTTGCGTGGTGAAATCGCCGACCAAAAAAATCACCTTGTGCCCGAGATCCTGGAGTCTCCTCATCATCCAAAGATTCACGGCGTGACCGATATGCAAGAATGGCGCCGTAACGTCCACACCATACTTGATTCTAAGCTGTCGATTCTGCCTAAGCAACTCCCTGAATTCTTCCAGGCTGAAGAAATCCTCAGTGGTGCGAGCAAAATCAGACAGTAGTCGTTCTGTCTTCTTCATCGTTCTATGCTCCTTTCTGACAAGAAGACTTCTCTTGCCTGTTTTGCGGTGATTGGTTCAAAGCCAGCGAACTTCCTCGATCCTTTCTCCCAAGGTAGGTTCGCAATAACCTTGCCTCGCTTATCGATTCTGATGATTTGGTCGTTATTGGAATCGCCCACCAAATAAGAGTGGTCACCTAATTCCAAAGCATCCTGTACCCAATTAAATCCGCCAGTTATCTCTCTTTCCACACAAAACTGGTCATCCAAAAGCAATACTTTATTTGCCCTTGAATCAGACAGTATGTATCCGCCTTCTCTCCGGCGGATATTGTGTGGCGACTTTAATCCCGTAAGTAGTGCGTGGCAATGTTTTGACACCATGTCGATCTCGATGAGAGCGCCCTGGTGAAACAATGTCGCAAGCACCCTGTTGGGCATGTCATTTAAGGCGGTGTTAATGTGAGTAGTGTGCTCTGGCGTTGACGCCACAACCTTTTGGTAGTTGACGGATCGGCTGATATAACGCGGGTCACCTGAAGGTGTTTTATCGAACCCACGTTCTGTCGCAAGCCAATCCCAATAGACCTTCGAGGCATCATCAAAGTCAATTTCGAGAAGAGCGTCAACACCGGTTGAAGTGACAAGGAGGTTTCCGGATTCACTGACAGTGATTGTGTGCAAATCATTAAACATTGGGTTGTTTAACTCTTTAACACACACTCCGTGTTTAACCTGCCTAATCACCGTTCCACTTGTTACGTACAGCGAAGAATCGTTGGCGTTAAAACATAAACCGAACGCCAAAGGAATGCTCAGTTCAATCAGGAAACCAGCTTCCAGTATTAAACTTTCAGAAATTTTGCCGACCGATTCAGCCGCGCGAAGCGCGGCAGAGAACGGAAACACTGGCTCGCCGCTCACGGCGCGGCTCGCCAAGCGTAGGTTCGAAATCCCTTGCGATTTTAAGTATTTGCTTTGCCCAATTAAAAACTAACAACATAAATTTATGAATAACAAATTTTTTCTATACGCCCGCAAATCAACCGATGTTGAGGATAAACAAGTTTTGAGTATTGAAGCCCAGATCACAGAATTGCGCGCCTTTGCTAAACAAAATAATCTAAATATTGTTGATACTTTTATTGAAAAACAATCCGCCAAAATTCCGGGCCGTCCGATATTCGGCGAAATGATAAAGCGAATTGAAAAGAGCGAGGCGGACGGAATTTTGGCTTGGCACCCCGACAGATTGGCGCGCAATTCTGTGGACGGCGGACAAATAATTTACTTGGTTGATTGCGGGCGTATTGCGGCGTTAAAATTTCCGCAGTTTTGGTTTGAACCAACGCCGCAAGGAAAATTTATGTTGAATATCGCTTTTGGGCAAAGCAAATACTATGTTGATTCTCTTTCCGAAAACACGAAGCGCGGTTTGCGCCAAAAAGTTCGTAGAGGCGAATATCCGAGCGTTGCGCCGATTGGCTACATAAACGATGTGCGAAACAAAAGCATTGTTGTTGATAGAAAGAAAGCGAAAATTATCAAAGCCGCTTTTGAGTATTACGCCACCGGCAACGCTCGGCTTGAAGATGTCTCGGACTTTTTGGCGCACCGCGGAATTATGTCCCGCGGTGGAAAGAGAATCCACAAGACGAGGGCGACTTTTATCCTCTCAAATCCATTTTACACTGGGCTATTTCGCTACTCAAAAGAATTGCACGAAGGAAGGTATGAGCCAATCATCGCAAAGAAAATTTTTGATAAAGTCCAAGAAGTTTTGAAGCAGAGAGGAAGGCCGCACCACAAAACCAAATATGAGCCACAAGATTTTTGCGGGCTAATGAAATGCGGCACTTGCGGAATGTCTATAACTGGCGAATACAGGGTTAAAAAGCAAAAGAACGGCAATACTCATAACTATATTTATTACCACTGCACCAAGAAAAATAAATCTGTGAAATGTCCCGAACCCTGTATTCGCCAAGAAAGTTTAGATGAGCAAATTTCCTCTCTGCTTCAAAAATTTTCTTTGCGTGCGGATTGGGCGGAAAAACTTTTGAAAATGACGGAAACCGACAAAGAGAAATCCGCCCAATCCGTTTCTGCTTTTGTTCTTGAATCTCAAAATCAAATCCGTGCCATAAATCAAAAACTCCAGCGACTTCTGGACGGCTATTTAGAGCAGGATATTGAAAGAGAAATATACCGCGAACAAAAAACAAAACTTCTTATGGAAAAGAAGTCGCTGGACGAGAAAATGGCACGGATTGAACAAAAGCAGAATGATTGGCTCGAACCGATGAAAGAATGGATAAAAGTCGCTACAAACCTCGTCAAAATCGCAAGGGATAGCAACCTTTTGGAGAAAAAGGTTGCTGCCAAAGAAATCTTTGGCTCGAACCTACGCTTGGCGAGCCGCGCCGTGAGCGGCGAGCCAGTGTTTCCGTTCTCTGCCGCGCTTCGCGCGGCTGAATCGGTCGGCAAAATTTCTGAAAGTTTAATACTGGTACCGCGTATGGGATTCGAACCCATGATTTCCAGGATGAAAACCTGGCGTCCTAGACCAGACTAGACGAACGCGGCATAAATACTAGACGCTTGTCCGCCTTTGGCGGAAACGCGGCATATTTAATAGCAGTGGTAATAATAACATAAAAAAAAATAAAATCAACTCTTTTGGCTGTGATTTTATTTTTCCTGAATTTTTGCTAAACTAGAGCAATGGTTAAAGAGTTAAATAAAAAAGCTAAAAGCATTCTTTTCGCAGATCCTCATGATCTTTTTAAGAAAGAAAAAGAACTAGTTAATAAGCCTTTTTACTTTCCTGGAAATAATGGAAAGGCAGTTATTCTAATTCATGGTTGGACCTCTACTCCTTATGAAGTAAGGCGCTTAGGAGAATATCTGAATGAAAAAGGTTACACTGTTTTTGGTCCACAATTGAAAGGACATGGGACGGTTCCTAAAGATCTGGAAAATATTCATTGGCAAGATTGGATAGAGGATATTCGTCGAACCTATCAACAGGCGGAGGGAAAATTTGAAAAAATTTATTTAGGGGGAACCTCTATTGGTTCCAATCTGGCTATTGTTTTTGCTGAAGAAAAACCGGAGATTGCCGGATTAATTTTAATGGCTACACCTTATTGGATGAAAATGGAAAGAATAGGCATTTTTTTGGCTAGATTAGTAAATAAATTTAAGAAATATAACAAAAAGTTTTATCCTCCTACTTTTGGACTTTCTACTACCATTACTCGATTAATTTCTTATCAAACTTATCCTATTGCCAGTGCCTTGGAAAGCTTTGATTTGGTTCAAAAATCTCGAGAAAAATTTTCTAAAATTACCCAACCTTGTTTAATTTTGCAATCTTCTAGCGATCATTTAATAGCCAAGGAAAGTCTGGAGGAAATTTATCGGCAAATAAATTCCCAGGTTAAGGAAAGAAAGTATATCAAGCGAGCCTACCATACATTTATTTCCGACATAAAAAATGAACATATTTTCGAAGATATTCTTGATTTTTTAGAAAAAAATTAATCTTGCTTATGCGAATTGGAATTTTTACCAATAATTATTTACCCAATATCTACGGGGTGCCTAATTCTATTGAAAGTTTCCGGAAAAAATTTGAAGCCAAGGGGCATTCAGTTTTTATTTTCGCTCCAGATTGGGGGGATTACCAGGACACCAATCCAAATGTTTTTCGCTATCCTTCTATAAAAACTAATTTTAAATTTAAATTTCCTTTAGGTATTTCCTATTCTTTTAAAATGAACAAAATAATTGATTCACTAGAATTGGATATTATTTATGCTCAACATCCCAATCTTCTCGGTTCGGCGGCTATGAAATGGGCTAAAAGAAAAAAAATACCGCTAGTTTTTACTTGGCACACGCTTTATGATCAATATGCTAACTTTATTCCTTTTTTCTCATCAGCTTTTTTTGCTCGATGGATGATTAAAAAAGCGGTAGCTTACGCCAACCGGTGCGATCAGGTAATCATTCCTACTGAGTCAGTCAGAAAAATAATTAAAAACTGGGGAGTAACTAATGAAAATATAGAAGCTATTTCTACCGGAGTGGAGGAAAATCTATACCAAAATTCAAATAGAGAACTTATTCGAAAAAAATTTAATATTGCTCATGAAGATATTTTGTTGGTTTTAATTTCCCGTCTTACCGAAGAAAAAAATATTCGGTTTATTTTTAAAGTTGTAGAAAAATTTTTAGATCAAAATAAAAAAGCAAAATTTTTGGTGGTGGGGGACGGCTATTTGGTTCCGGAACTGCAAAAAATATCCAAAGGCAGTGGGATTATTTTGACTGGAGCAATTTCAGAGAAAGAAATCAAGGATTATTACGCTGCTGGAGATATTTTTGTCTATGCCTCAAAATCAGAAACACAAGGAATGGTGATCACGGAAGCTATGTATAGTGGTTTACCAATTGTGGCGGTTAAAGCTTCTGGAGTGGAAAGTTTAGTGGGCGATGGCATCACTGGATTTTTGGTGGAAGAAAAAATAGAAGACTTTTTGGAGGCTCTGAAAAAATTGTCTGATAATCCTGAGTTAAGAAAAATTTTTTCCGAAAATTCAAAAAAAATAGCTAGAGAAAGATACACGGACGAAGTATGCGCTGAAAAAATGCTGGCTATTTATAAAAAGTTGATTTAAAAAGTTTATTCCAAATGAATTTTTTGATAAAAAGTGTCCACTTCTTTTTTTAGGGATGAATGTTTTTCCAAAAAAGGATCATCTGTAATTAAATTTTCTGCCTCGTTGCGGGAAATTTTTATTAATTTTATATTAGTTAAATTTTCCATACCAATATCTGGTAGTCCCGATTGGCGAGTGCCAAAAAATTCTCCTGGGCCACGAAGTTTTAGGTCTTTTTCCGCAATTTCAAAACCATTTTGGCTTTTTTCCAAAGCCTTTAATCTTCTTTGAGCTAAGCCTGAATTTTTTTCCGAAAAAAGAAAACAGTAGGATTGGTAGGAACTTCTTCCTACTCGGCCACGGAATTGGTGAAGTTGAGATAAGCCGAAACGGTCAGCGTCTTCAATTAACATAATACTAGCGTTGGGAATATCCACCCCAACCTCTACTACTGAGGTAGCCACTAAAATATTAATTTTATTTTCTTGAAAATTTTGCATAACTCGTTCTTTTTCTTCCGATTTCAGTCGACCATGAACTAGCCCAATTTTTAAATCAGGAAAAACTTCTTCGGATAAGCGTCTATGTTCTTGAACGGCGGCTTTGGTCTCAGTTAAAATTTTAGATTCTTCCACTAAGGGTAAAATAATAAAAACTTGGCGACTATCTGCAACTTCTTTTTGAATAAAATTGTAGGTCTTTTGGCGATCAGTCGGGCTGATAATTTGAGTGATTATTTTTTTTCTATCCTTGGGCATTTCATCCAAAATAGAAAGATCCAGATTACCAAAAAAAGCTAAAGCCAGAGTGCGGGGAATCGGGGTGGCAGACATAGTGAGGAAATGAGGAATCTTATTTTTAATCCCGTCACTAATTTTGGAAGCTTCTTGTTGCAGAAAAGCTCTTTGAGAAACTCCAAAACGATGTTGTTCATCAATAATTACCAAGGCTAAATTTTTAAAGCGAATATCTTTTTGAATTAAGGAATGAGTCCCAATAATAATATCCACCTGACCTTTTTTTATTTTTTCTAAAATTTCCGAGCGAGTAATTTTCTTTTCCGCCGCATTACCTTTTTTGATTATTTGGTAGGAATTAGTGAGCAGGCCGATAGTAATTTTATGAAGAGCAAAAAGAGTCGTGATATTCTTAAAATGTTGTAAAGCTAGCACTTCAGTGGGAGCCATTAAAGTGGATTGATATTTAGCTAGGGCGGTGGCTAGTAGCGCAATGGCAGCTACGATGGTTTTCCCTGAGCCAACATCTCCATTTAGGAGACGATTCATAGGTTGTTCTTTAATTAAATCTTTCAAAATTTCAAGGTAAGCTTTTTTTTGAGAGTTAGTTAATTGAAAAGGAAGGGATTTTAGGAAAGGATTAATCTGTTTTTCATTAAATTTAATGGCTACTGCTTTTTCTTGGTTCCATTGGTGGCGAACCAAGAGTGATTTTATTTGTAAAAAAAACATTTCTTGAAAAGCAAAGCGTTTCTGAGCCAAAAGATATTGATCTTCTTTCTTGGGAAAATGAATCCAAAAAAGAGCCCTTTTTAGATCCGGAAGATGTAATTTTTGCAAAATTTCTTGAGGAATAGGATCAAAAAATTCAATATTTAATTTAAATAGGCATTGGATTTGCCAACGCAACCAGCGGGAAGTAACGCCGGCTGTTTCCGGATAGATTGGCACTAGGCGACCGGTATTAGTGGGAATGCGAGAGGCTAATTCCCAGGACGGGTTGGAAAAGTAAATGCCACTTTTGCCTTTGGACAGTTTTCCGCTGAGACGAATTTCTCGACCTTCTTCCAGAGCTTCAGTGAGATAAGGTTGATTGAACCAGAGTGCTTTGACAGAGCCAGTGGCATCGGAAACCAGAATTTCCGTTAAATACATTTTTCTTCTCCAAGTGCGAGTAGTTTTATTCTTAGTTATTTTTCCTTGGATGGTGATTAATTCGTCGGTTTTGATTTGGGAGATAGGCATAAGATTGGAATAATCTACATAGCGAGCGGGAAAATGAAAAAATAAATCACCGATAGTGTGAATGTTTAGATGCGAAATTTTTGAAAGATATTTTTCTCCAATTCTCGGCAATTTTTGAATAGGAGTTTTTAGGGTAATCATAAGTAGAGTATATCTCAAAAAGAAGGTTATTTCTACCCCCTCACCTTTTCCTAAGATAAGATTTATATAGCATAAAAATTAATGTGTAACATCGACTGCGTCTCTAATTTTATAAAACATTAAAATATAGCAAGAAAAGGTGAGGGGGGGGAATTTGCAAAAAATATCGAGCTAAGTATATAATGAGTTTATTATGAAAAACTACGCATATTTTAATGGGAAAATAATTTCTACAGATAAAATAAAGATTAGTCCTTATGATTTAGGTATCCATCGTGGTTATGGAGCCTTTGATTTAATGTGCACTCAAAACGGGAAAGTTTTTCTTTTAGACGATCATTGGAAAAGATTTTTAGGCTCTGCTAAAGAATTAGGCATCAAGGTGCCAGTGACGAAAAAAGAATTCGGAGAGATTATTGAAAAACTTCTAAAAATAAATAAATTTGAGAAGGCTAATGTTCGGGCGGTTATTACTGGTGGAATCAGTGAAGATACTTTTTGCTGTCAGCCGGGTCAGGAAACATTTTTTATTCTGGTTGCTAAGTTTACTTCTTTGCTAAAAGAATATTATGAAAAAGGGGCGCATGTAATAACCATGGAGTATAGTCGGGATTTTCCTTGGGCCAAGTTGACGAACTATGTGGCAGCGATAAAGAAGCATAAACATAAAGTAAAAAATAAAGCTTTGGAAATAATCTATATTAATCAGGGTCGTGCTACTGAAGCCTCCACCTCCAATTTTTTTATTGTAAAAAAAGGAAAACTGATTACTACTAAAGAAGGAATATTATACGGCATTACTCGAAAAGTGGTGATTGAGTTGGCAAAAAAACTGAAAATTTCGGTAGAGGAAAGAAAAATAAATAAGAAAGAACTTTTTGAAGCGGATGAAATTTTTCTAACTGCTACTAACAAAGATATCGTGCCAGTGGTGAAAGTGGATGGAAAAAAAATAGGGGATGGAAAAGTTGGCAAGATGACCAAGATACTTATGGAAGAATTCCGCAAGTTTGCTGAAAAATATTAAAAAAAACTTTAAATAAAAAAAGTCCCGAGCACTCGGGATTTTTGTTTTTAATTAAATAGTGTCCTTAGCAGCCTGCCCATCGGCAGGCAGGGAATCTCAGCCTGAGGCTGATGGTCCGTAGGATCAGAACCCAGTACTAATTTGTTTACTACTTGTGTTCTCGACAGGGTTCGAACCTGTGACCTTCAGCTCCGCAAGCTGACGCTCTATCCAACTGAGCTACGAGAACAAATTCTGGTGCGGGGTTCACTGCTTGTCAGCCTCCGCCAGAGGCGGACAAATATCCGCTGAGCTATAAGGACAAGTAAAACTAAATATGAAGGAGTCTTTCTAATATGTCAATCAGGCTATGCTCTTGCTCTACTTCCGGAATATATTTAAGCAAGACTTCACGTAGCTTAACTGGATCTTGATCGGCGATGGGAATATGGACCAAGGGGATGATAGAATTTTGTAAATCCAAGCTAATCGTAGTTATTTCTCCCGGCTCATAAAAAATCCAAAAGGATTCAATATTTTTAAATTCATATATTTCTCTTCCAGCCACCACTCCTTTGCGGGTAATTTGAAATTCCAATTCTCTGGGTTCTTTATGGATATAAATATAACCAATCATTCCAATGAGAATAAAAGTTATGGCCATAACCGGACTGTTGGTATAAACGGCGAAAGCAATCACGGCTAAAAGAGCGATGGACGCCCAAGTGTACCAGCGTTGGTCTCTTTCATAAACTTCAAATTCCGGTGCCCGCCAAGTCAACAGAGCTTCCGAATAATTTTTTTCTGGTGCGTTAGAAGGCATGGCATTTTTTTTGGTAATTTCTTTTATAAACATATTTCTTTTTTCTAATGATAGCATATTTACAAGAGCGCTTCCAGTTGATATGCTAAGCATATAGAATATTGGAGAGTTGGCAGACCACCGCTAAAGCGGGGCCCCGCTGAAAGCGGTGGGTGGTTAATAAAAAAATAGTTTTATTATATATATTGGAGAGTTGGCAGAGTGGTCGAATGCGGCGGTCTTGAAAACCGCTAGATCCGCAAGGGTCTCGGGGGTTCAAATCCCTCACTCTCCGCCAATTTACAATTTCAGAGTTTTCGGAAGTTTTATGCACCTGTGGTGCGGTCGCCTCGCCTGTGGGCGAGGCTGAAAGGGCTGATTTTGCAACGGTTTGCCACGCGGAGCGTGGCAAATCCTTGCAAAATGGGACTTTGGCGCGCGGAGCGCGCCTGCCGAGGCGCAACGCGCCGAGGCAATCTCTCCCCAAAATGCTGAAATTGTAAATTGGCGGTACCTTTTG
>Ga0210057_1004440_pt1 | contig 18665 bp, 16 predicted proteins | sample CryGeyCG2114_010_2_FD_183968 | JGI IMG/M metagenome (GOLD analysis project Ga0210057, IMG submission 183968) | Groundwater microbial communities from aquifer - Crystal Geyser CG10_big_fil_rev_8/21/14_0.10 (SPAdes) (version 2) | ecosystem: Environmental > Aquatic > Deep subsurface > Groundwater ...
GAGTGGAGCGAGGCAGTGGCGGGGTGTCCTCATTCGTGGGGGTTCTCTGCAAAATGGGTTCTGACTTTTTCAAACAAACACCACCATACAAAACTTCTCGCGCTTTCAGCGCGAGAAGTTTTGTTTACCTCCCCAACGCCAAGCCAACCAAATGCTCCGCGAATTCGGGAAGTGAACTACCGACGGCAACAAGTGATTTTGGTACGAGTGATTCTTCGGTGAGCCCCGGAAGCGTGTTGGTTTCAAGTACATACACCTCCCCTTTTGGCGTGACACGCATGTCGGTGCGCGAGTAGTGGCGAAGCCCCAACGCCTCGTGCACACGTCGCGCTGTGTGCTGAAGCGCGGCGCTTTGCCCGCGGGCAAAGCGCCCCGGACAAATCTCATCACTGGCACCCGAATATTTTGCATCAAAATCAAAAAAGTCGCGCCCCGTGTGCGGCACAATCTCAACAGGCAAGAGGGCGTACAATTGTTCACCGCGAAATCCCTCCACCACACCGCACGTGGCTTCTGTGCCCGGAATAAATTGCTCCACCAACACCTGCGAACCGTGTTCAAATGCCTTCGCAACGGCTCGCCCCAACTCCTCATACGTATAAGCCACCGACACGCCAAGTGATGAGCCCCCGGTTACGGGCTTTACCACATACGGTGGCACTTCATTGCGAAATATTTCAAGCAAATGAAGCGGTAGTGTGTCTTCAATGGAAATCAATGTATGGCGCGGCACGCGAATGCCCGCCTCACGCAATGTGTCTTTGGTATGCGCCTTGTGCATGGCGCGTGATGAGGGGAATATACCGGAGCCGGTATAGGGCATGCGCACGCGTTCAAGTATTCGTTGAAGGGTGCCGTCTTCGCCATATTCTCCATGAAGCGCGATGAGCACCACGTCCGCGATATGTGGCAGGCGTTCAGGCGCAATAGGAACACCGTCGCGGTGCCACTCACCAGCGCGGTCAATAAAAATATCGTGGAGTTCGTACGGAGAATCCGCAAGCGCGCGTAAAAGCGCCGTGCCTGTTTTCAAAGACACATCATGTTCGCCGGACGGCCCGCCACGCAAAACTGCAACTCGTGTGCGCATATATAGATTATAACACCAGAAATCTGAAAGCGGGCAGGTTCAGAGAACCTGCCCGCACATTCGCGCCACTAGCGCCACGTTCTGCTAGTCCAGCCGTTTCAACTCCGCCGCGACGTTATAGGCAACCTTGGTTGGCTGGCCGTTTTTGCGCAACGACGGCTGGAACCTCCAGGACTGAACGGTGGCTGTCGCAATCGTGCTCAACAGCATTGATGCCGGACTCCCGCTAAGAAGTTTCGCGGAAGAGACGGCCCCGTCCCTCTCAATTGTCAGCTGGAACACCATTCTTAGCGGAAGCTCGTTGGCAACACTAGCTTCCACTGAGTAGCCAAGAAGTGACGGCTCGAGGATGAGCACCGGCCGCGTCACCTCGTAGTCATCCAATGTCTTGAAGTCTTGCGGTTGACGCAAGGACGTAAGCGGTACCACCGTCACGTTGACCATTCCTCGCGGGGCCTTGGTGTCAGCGCGATAACAAACGTATCGCGCACACCCTCCAGTGAAGCAAATCACCAAAGCCACGAACCAGATCAGTCGCCGCATAGCTGTCTCCTTTTTGTCGGTGTTTGTGAATTCTGCCTACGGGCATCCTATCTTATATCACCAGCCGCGTCAATTTCTGCTGATTTTTCTTTTTCGTCGGTGTTTTGCGAGTGAAAAGCGGTGCGCTTCGCTATTTGCAAGGAGAATGTCTGCTTCATGCGCGCGAACGAGGGCGCGGGGGCCGCGCACCGCCTGCGGACGGTGCGCGGCGTTTTTTGTCACCGCAACCACCGGAATCGTGACGCCCGCACTTTTGAGCACGCTGTGCGCAACCCGCTCTTGCGCCACGCCACCATCAACCACAATGATATTCGGCATTTGCCACTCGCTGTGTGCGAGGCGCCGCTCCAATATCTCGCGCAGTGCATCAGTGTCGCCACTTCTCACGGTTTTAATATTAAACGTGCGATATTCAGAACGCTGTGCTTCCCCGCATTCCACGACCGTCATCACCCCCACACGATTTGTTCCGGCGATATGCGCCACATCATAAGCTTCAACACGGAGTTCGCGGATTGACGCAGATTGACGCGGATTTTTGATAAGCGACACATCGCGGATGTGATTCAATGCAAATATCTGCCGCTTGATGTGCTCCGCCTCTTCAAATTCATGTTTGTGCGCGGCACTTTTCATTTCTCGCTCAAGCTTTTTGACCAAAGCTCCCTTCTTGCCTTCAAAAAAGAGTATTATATTTTTAATCGTGCGAGCATACCCGCGCTTTCCGAGCACGTTGAAATCCGGCACAAGACCGAGTTCGCGATTCAAATACGATTTCCCCTTCTTTTCACGCGACACGGGGTCTTTTTCACCACGAAAGGGGAAGATTTTGCGCACAATTTTGAGTGCCTCTTTCAATTGACTTGCGTGGGGAAAGGGGCCGAACGTAGCCAGGAGTTTGTCGTTGGTAGTTTGTAGGTTCCGTTCGCGGATAGTGATGACGCGCGGGAAATCTTCGTCGGTGATACCCACAAAGAGAAAGCTTTTGTCGCTTTTTTCGCGCGCATTGTATGGCGGTTGATGTTTTTTAATCAACGCCGCTTCCAGAATCAGAGCTTCCAAGACCGAATCGGTTTCCTGCCACGACACGCTTTGCGCCTCCTCAAGCATTTTCACAATTCGCGCACCTCGTGATTCCGCGATATCACCGCTAAAATAACTCCGCACACGGTCTTTAAGCGATGTCGCCTTGCCAATATACAAAATCCCCTTCCCCTTTTTGAAGAGATACACACCGGGTGTGTCGGGAATATTTTTTGGAATTACTTGACGCATCATAGATACCATGATACCATTTTATTCGGAAGTTCACACCGTTCCGTTTCGTCTGCGATTACGATTTTCGCGATTGAAGGCGAGACAATTCACGGAAAACATTACGGAGGAAAGTGTATGCCAAACAATAGAATTGCCGTGCGTCTCAACGCCAACCCGCCACGGCGCATTGCGCTTGGTGCCATACCATACGCGGAGCGTTGTGTCGTCATCAGTGGCGCACGGGCCCACTCGCTCAACAGGACGCAAATCAAAAGCGTGCTCAAAGCGAGTGGTCTCCGCTGGCAAGACGGAGAGTGGACGAGCGAAAAGGGGCGGGTTGATGGGGTTTTTTACGTTGACCTCAAAGACCTCCCTGTCGCGCAAATGCGCGGCTTCGCATTTGCATTCTGACCTCCAACTTCTCGACCGCCCTCTCGGGTGGTCGCTTTGTTTTCAGAAACTTGGTGGTCCGGTTACCAAGTGTTGCAGAAATGCTTGACTTGCTTTTTGGTGCACCGTGTGTCAGAGTGTGCGACAGACAAAATGGAGGAGAAGATGGGGAAAACAAGCATCATGGAGCCGCGACAAATGCTTCGTCGCCTTTTGGCGGAGTCCGCCTCGGCACTGGCTAAAGCGCTCTGGCGCTTTGTGCGAGGCCATCACATTGAGGGTCTGGAAATCTTGCGCTTAATGGGGCATTCCATCGCCGGACGCGCAATCACCTGTCTCGACAAACAAAGAATGTGAACCCCCTACACCTTCCTGCGCTTCGCGGTAGCCCCGCGGAGCGTTTTTCGTAAATAGATGCCGGTGTATGAATCCGTATCCGCCACCTCCTCCGGTGTACCTTTCGCCACCAGTTTTCCGCCACCATCACCGCCTTCGGGGCCAATATCAATCACATAATCAGAGCTCTTTATTAAATCCATGTTGTGCTCAATCACCATCACCGTATTGCCACGCTCCACGAGCTTATCCAAAATATCAATCAATTTGCGCACATCGTCATAGTGCAAACCAATCGTCGGCTCATCCAAAAGGTATATCGTTTTTTGTGTCATCGGGCGATAGAGCTCTGAAGAAATCTTCACGCGCTGTGATTCCCCGCCGGAAAGTGTTGTTGCCGGCTGACCCAATTCCAAGTACCCGAGCCCCACATCATTGAGCGTGCGCAGGCGGTCATAAATTGCAGGAATATCGTTGAAAAACTCAAGCGCTTCTTCCACGGTCATTTTCAATACATCGTGTATGTTTTTGTCGCGATACTCCACCTCAAGCGTTTCTTTCATAAACCGTTTTCCGCCACACACATCACACGACACATACACCGTGGGCAAAAAATGCATCTCCACCGCAATTTCTCCTTTCCCTTCACACGCTTCGCACCGCCCGCCTTTCACATTGAATGAAAAACGGCTTGATTTCCAGCCACGCGCACGTGCCTCACTTGTTGCCGCAAATAAATCACGAATGTGTGTGAACGCGCCGGTATAGGTTGCCGGATTGGAACGGCTTGTGCGACCAATCGGCGACTGGTCAATTAAAATCACGCGTGAAAGATACTCGCTCCCCGTAAAGCTCGCGCAATTATACACATCGTTTGAGCGATACTTACGCTCAAACCGCGCACGCAGATTTTTGTGCACGATTTCATACATAAATGACGATTTCCCGGAGCCGGACACGCCTGTCACGGTGATAAGTTTGCCGAGGGGCACATCCACATTCATGTTTTTGATATTGAATATTTTTCCGCCACGAATCTTAAGCGTCCCCTTTTCAGCCGTACGGCGTTTTTCCGGCACCGGCACGCTTTCTTCACCGCGTAAATACGCAAGGGTACGAGAGCCGGATTTATTTTTCGGCGCGGTCAAAAGTTCATCCATATCGCCCGAAACAACAATCTCCCCGCCATGCACTCCCGCACCCGGACCAATATCAACCAGATAGTCGCCAGAGAAAATCGTATCTTCATCGTGCTCCACCACCACAATCGTATTGCCAAGGTCGCGAAGCCCCAGAAGTGTGTGCACCAGGCGGTCGTTGTCGCGAGCGTGAAGTCCGATTGTCGGTTCATCAAGCACATAGAGCGCGCCCACGAGCTTACTCCCCAATTGGCTTGCAAGGCGAATGCGCTGTGCTTCGCCGCCGGAGAGTGTGTTTGCGCGTCTATCAAGTGTGAGGTATTCAATGCCAACATTTATCATAAACTGCAGACGATCGCTGATTTCGCGAATCACCACGCGCGAAATTTCTTCTTCTTTCGGTGTGAGCGTAAGTGACGTAAAAAATGCATGCGCCTCGTCAATGGAGAGCGCCGTCACCTCCACGATATTTTTCCCGCCAATTTTCACGTAGAGTGCTTCCGGACGCAGACGCGCCCCACGACAAGTCGGACATTCATCCCCGCCAAAAAAGTGAAGCGTCCCCAATCCATTACACTCCGGACACGCGCCGTATGGTGAGTTGAACGAAAAGAGACGTGGTTCAATTTCAGGATACGAGTAGCCGTCTTTTGGGCACGAAAACTTTGAGGAGAAGAGTGTTCCACGGTCGTTTGAACGCGCGCGAGTAGCACTCGCTTCACTTGAAAAAACAACACGCACCAAACCCTCTGATTCGTGAAGCGCACGTTCAATCGCTTCCGAGAGTCGCTCGCGCACACCTTCCGTATCATCGCCAAACTCTTCAAGTGTGAGTTTGTCTACCAGCACATCAATATCGTGTTTTTTGTTCTTCTCAAGCACCACCTGTTCGCGCAAGCTTTTCACACTCCCATCCACGAGCACTTCCGAATACCCCTTACCAAGAAGGTCGTAGAGAAGCTGGTAGTATTCCCCCTTTCGTCCGCGCACAAGTGGCGCATAAATGGAAAGCGTCTCTTTTTTTGTTTGCGCTTTCGCAATTGCGTCCCTAAGGTTTTTCGCCGTTTGTTTTCCTTTCGGGAGACCGCTGTTTGCATATACTTTTTCCATCACTAAGTCCTGTATTTCTTCTTTTGAAAGCCGTGATATTGGGTCACCGCACTCCAAACAGTACGGCGTGCCGATGCGCGCATACAAAATACGCAGGTAATCGTAGATTTCAGTGATAGTCGCCACTGTTGAGCGTGGGTTGTTGGAGCCGGATTTTTGGTCGATGGAAATTGCCGGTGAAAGTCCGATGATTTCATCCACATCCGGTTTTGCCATTTGACTGATAAATTGTCGCGCGTACGCCGAGAGCGATTCCACATACCTGCGTTGACCCTCTGCAAAAATAGTGTCAAATGCAAGCGACGATTTTCCCGAGCCCGAAAGCCCCGTAAAAATAATCATCTTGTTGCGCGGCATTTCCACAGTGATATTTTTCAAATTGTGCACGCGCGCACCCTTTACGATAATCGTATCGCTTGCGGTGGTCGTCATTTTTGGTTTTGACTTTTCTATTTTTTTCTTTGAGGTGTTCATAATGCTCCACTTGGCGGTCGGACCGCCAAGTGATGGGTTTTCGGCACGATAAATCGCCCCGCCATTTGCTATACTGGGGGGGGTATTAGACACTTTAACATACTCTCTGGTTTATGCATCAAACACATCTTCGTCGTTTCCTTGCGCTTGCCGTCATCATTTTTACCCTTGTTGGTATCGGGCATCTGTTGCGCGTGCTCTATGTCTGGGACTTGGTCATCGGCTCGTATGCGGTGCCAATATGGATGAATGCCGTTGCGTTTTTAATTGCCCTTTCCATGGTGGTAATGGGAATCTGGCATTTGCGGCGCATTCGATAGGGGTGTACCGTGAACAATAGGAGAAAGGAGGGGGCATGAATGCACGCAATGTGTTTCGCATGCTCGCGTCTTGTGGATTCTACAGATTCGCGTCCTCGCTCGCCGAGCTTGAAGAGATGCTCCGTGAGTCGGGTGAAGTTCGCGTGTGGGGACCACGATGCGAGACCCTCATCGCTGTTGTAAGGAGAAGCCCTGTTCGGGTTTTGTGTAGGACTCACCTCATGCCAAAGGGGTGCACCGCGCGAAACTGTGCCCGCGCCGCTCTCGTCGGCGCAGAGTGCACCAAGCCAAAATAGGCGCGGCCGCAAACGGCCGCGCCACTATTATTTTTTATTCCATTTTTTCTAGTGACACAATCTCGTCTCGCAATACTGCAGCCGACTCGAAATCCAAAATTTTTACCGCCGCATTCATACTTTTCTCTTTTTGCTTGATGAGTTTTTGTATTTTTACTTTTGTTGGACTCTCTCCGAGCTCAAGTGCCAGTGCACCTGCCGCCACCTCGTGATGTGTCCGTTGAAGCTGGTCGGTGATATCGGTAATCTTTTTCTGAATCGTCTGCGGTGTAATGCCGTGCTTTTTGTTGTAGAGAAGTTGCAGTTCACGGCGACGATTCGTTTCTCCGATTGCACGCTCCATTGAACCGGTGAGTCGGTCCGCATAGAGAATCACACGACCGTTCACATTGCGTGCCGCGCGGCCAATCGTCTGGATGAGTGATGTCTCACTGCGCAAAAATCCCTCCTTATCCGCGTCCAAAATACCAATCAGAACCACCTCCGGCATATCCAATCCTTCACGAAGCAGGTTCACCCCCACAAGTATGTCGGACTCTCCCTTGCGAAATGCGGTAATAATATCAATGCGCTCAATCGTTTTGATGTCACTGTGAAGATACGTTGCTTTGATATTTCGTTCTTTCAGATAGTCGGTGAGGTCCTCCGCCATACGTTTGGTGAGTGTGGTTGCAAGCACGCGTCCACCGCTTTGAATAACCGCTTCCGCTTCGGTGATAAAATCTTTCACTTGACCGACGTACGCTCCCTTTTCCGTGATTGGTTTTACCACCACCTCCGGGTCTACAAGCCCGGTCGGACGGATAATCATCTCGGTAATATATCCTTCGCTCTTTTCACGTTCATAGTCGCTCGGTGTCGCACTCGTGTATACCACCTGCCCCACCCGCTTGAAGAACTCATCAAATTGCAGAGGGCGATTATCCGCGGCGCTTGGCAAACGAAAACCATATTCAATGAGTGTTTTTTTGCGCGACTGGTCACCCGCATACATGCCGCCAATTTGCGGTACTGTCACATGTGATTCATCAATAATCGTCAGAAAATCCGGATTCCCTTTTTTATCTTTCGGAAAATAGTCAAGAAGTGTGTACGGCGGCTCGCCGGCTTGCCTACCATCGAAGTGGCGGGAGTAGTTTTCAATACCGCTCACATAACCAACTTCGCGAATAAGCGCCATATCGTATTGCGTGCGTCGCTTCAGACGCTCAACTTCAAGGGGTTTTCCCTCTGCCTCAAGCTCTTTCAGGCGCACCTGTAATTCTTCGGTAATGGACGCAATCGCGCGTTCAATCTGTTCTTTGCTTGAGACGAAGTGTTTGGCTGGAAATAGAAAGAATGTGTCGGGATTTGCAAGAATACTTCGCGACACCGCGTCTAATTTGGTAATGCTCGTAATCGTGTCGGCATCCATATCAAGGCGATAAACCACACGCTCGTTAACGGGCATGATTTCAATACTGTTGCCAACAGCGCGAAATGACCCCGGAGTAAGATCGCTGTTGGTGCGCTCAAAATAGATACGCACCAGGTCACGCACAACTTGTGCGCGCGGCGCCGACGCGCCACGCGCAAATTTCAAATGCACCTCTTCATATTCCTGCGGTGAGCCGAGTCCATAAATACAAGACACCGACGCGACAACAATCACGTCTCTGCGCGTAAGCAATGCCTGCGTCGTGGCATGACGCAAGCGGTCAATCTCCTCGTTGATTTGTGCCTCCTTTTCAATGTAGGTATCAGAGGTTGGAACATACGCCTCCGGTTGATAGTAGTCGTAGTACGACACAAAATAGTGCACCGCGGCATCGGGAAAGAATTCGCGGTACTCCTGCGCCAATTGCGCGGCGAGTGTTTTGTTGTGGGCAATAACCAACGTCGGCTTCCCTATCTTTCCGATCACATTCGCCACCGTAAACGTCTTCCCCGAACCGGTCACGCCCAACAGTGTTTGGTGTGGAGCACCGTCTTTAATACCGGAAACAAGTGTTGAAATTGCTTTTGGTTGGTCCCCAGCCGGAGCATATTCACTTTTGAGCACGAAAGTATTACTCATAGTGTTCCGAGTATAGTGTACCGCGCCGGACACTTCAAGGAAGTGTCCGGCGCGGTTTTCGCAATTTCTATCTCCCAACTACCTGTTTACAATGCTAGCGGCCACGGGCTTGGGACTGCAAGTATCATCAAGAGAAGCCCCAGGAGTGCCGCATTCTTCAGAAAGTTGGTCATCTCTCCCGAGCGCACCATCGGGTCGGTGTCATTCCAAAAGTGGTGCACCATAAATGACGAGAGAAGCAAAAAAAGTACCAGGAGAGCAACCGACCACTGCACATAGAGTCCGAGCAATAGCCCCAGTCCGCCGAGGAAGAGTGCGAGCCCCGAAATAATGACCGCACCTTTTGGAGAAAAGACGCCACGCCCCTGCGCGTAGCCGGTCATCATTTCCGTTTTGGCAAAGTGATTGATTCCCATGACGAGAAAATATCCTCCCGCCAAAACCCGACCGATTAAGAAAAGTACTTCCATACAAATATGGGTTACTAATAACTAACATAGTGTAGCATAAAAAATGAAAGAACCCGTTCCCCAAAAACTTCGAGGTGGGGACTTCTGTTCCAAACCTTGCTTTTTTTGAAATACCTTGTCTTGTGACAGAGGTCAGACCTCTGTGTTTGCCTTTATGTTATCTTCCGGCAACAGCGGTGGAAACGCGTCGTACTCATCTTCCATGGTTTCAATTTCAAATTCCGCCGAATCTTCTTCCTCTTCCGCAATCAGTGTTTCCGGGTATGTGATAACATCAACAGCATCCCGTGGCGTGTCGTAAGCGCTCGCGCTGTTGAACGCACCCCCCGGCTTGCGAAAATAAAGCGTCGGCACCACCACAAGCGTAAGTACCACCGCGAACGACAATCCGAAAATAATTGAGTATGCAAGCGGACTCCAGAGGCCGGAGGCGTAGGTGAGCGGAATCACACCGATAACGGTTGTAAGTGTCGTCAATAGAATCGGGCGCAGACGAGATGCCGAGCCCTCAATAACCAAATCAATCAACGTCCGGTCAGGATGTTCACGGCGAAGCGTATTCAACACATCAACCAGAATGATAGCGTTATTCACCACAATGCCGGCAAGCGCCACGAGCCCCATCATGGATGGAAATGAGAGCTCCTTCCCCACGATAGCCAAACCAAAGAGAACGCCGATAAGCGAGAAGGGAACCGTAAGGATAATATAGAGCGACTGGCGGAATGAGTTGAATTGCAATACCAAAATACCAATCATTGAAAGTACGCCAACAATGAGCGCGATCGCCATTTCTCGGAATGTTTTTTGAATTTCTTCCGTATCACCGCCGATAACCATGCGCACGCCGTCGGGGATTTCCACGGAATCCATTTTCGTCTGGAACTCACGCACGACATTTGCAAGCGATGCTCCCGGTGCCAGATCACTCGAAACGGTCGCGAGACGCTCACGCCCCTCATGATTAATAAGCGCATTGGCGCGTTCAAGGCGCATGTCTACCAAACTCCCCAATAACACCGTTCCTTTCGGTGTCTCCAAAGAAATTGTACGCAATTCGTCGATAGTTGCCCGCGCACGATCATCCGGACTCGTAAATGTTGGATTGAGGTCAAGTGACACGACAACGTCGATATCATCGGTATTGGTTTTGATTGTCGTGCTCTCCACGCCGTGCACGGCGGTACGCAATGTTTGCGCAATCGTAAGCGGATTTATTCCCACCGTTGATGCGAGCGCGCGGTCAATCGTAAAGACCACATCCACCACATCCGTTTCCAAGCTGGTCGTCACGTTTCTCGTGCCCGCAATGCCGCCGAGCACTGCTTCCGCCTGGCGAGTTGCGCGTTCAAGATTGTCAAAATCATCGCCAAAGAATTTGATTGCCACCGCGGATCCGGTTGGCGGGCCGTTGTTTGGTTGTGAGACACGGACAACGGCAGTACTAATCGGCGAAAGGGCGTCGCGGATATCCTCCGTTATTTCAGTACTCGATTGCGTGCGGTCCTTTTCTAAGAGAATCGTGACATTTGCAAAGCGTGAGCCCGACAGGCCGGTTTGCGAAAACGGGCTTTGACCGCCTACCGTGGATACAAACGATGCAATGCGCGATTCCTCATACAAAATTTCTTCTACCCCACGCATGGTGAGGTCTGTTTCAAACAGCGGTGTCCCTTGCGGTTTTTCAATTTCAACCGTCACCCAATCCACATCTTCCTGTGGAAAGAAAATTGCCGGCACAATACCAAGAATTGGCAGTGAAATACTTGCCACAAATGCCACGCCGATAAAGGTAAACAGGCGACGCTGTGTCTTTTTGTTTTCAAGAAGACCACGCAACATGCCCTTGTACCACCGCGAAAGACGGCCGAGATACTTTTCTTGTGTGCCGGCAAAACCGCTGTGCCCATGACGACGAAGCGCGAAACTTGCCAAGAGTGGCACGGCGGCAAGCGCCACAAAAAGTGATGCCGTTAAGACGAAAATGATGGTGTAGGGAATGCTCGCGATGAATTCCCCGGTAATACCAGAAATCAAGAGTAGCGCGGCAAACACTACAATCGTGGTCATCGTGCCTGATGTGAGCGGCCAGTGATACTCACGAATGGTTGCAATGGCAGACATCAAACCATCATTGCCATTTTCGTCCAAGCGCGTATTGATGCCTTCCACCACTACGATTGCCGAGTCCACCAAAATACCAATGGCAAGGATGAGTGAGAATAAACTCACGAAGTTAATCGTATTGCCCGAGAGATAGAGTCCAATAAAGGCAATTAAAAATGAGAGCGGAATCGCAAGACCGGCGATAATTGCCTCGCGCCACCCCACGGCAACAAAGAGAATGACCATTACCAAAAGTACGGTCTGTAATCCGGAGAATGACAAACTCTTCAGGTCATCGGTCACAAATTCACCCGTGTCATACGAAAAGAGCACCGTGCTTCCCTCAAGGATGCCCCCATCCTGGAGTTTGCTTAACTCTTCGCGCACGCGCGTTGCCGTCTTGGTGATGTCGCCCCCCGGTTGTTTGTACACCGAGAGTGTCACTGCCTGCTCCGATGGTGCGCCGTCAACACTCACACGTGAAAAGGACGTTGTTTGCGCCAAGCCGTCTGAAACAAATGCGATGTCGCGCACATACAAAGGTTCGCCGCCCGTGGTAAGCACCGCAACATCTTCCACTTCTCGCGGGTCAGTGATGTCTCCCTCAAACGTGATTGAGTACTCCACCGAACCGGTTGTAATGCTTCCAATCGGCAATGAGACATTTGCGGCCGATAATGCCGAAACCACATCAGTGAGGCGTACCCCAAATGATGCCATTTTATCTTTGTTGACCACCACCTGCACTTCGCGATTGCGGATACCGCTTTTGACTACGCGCGACACTCCGGTAACGCTTTCAAGTATGTCCGCCACATCGTCTGCAAGCGTGCTGAATTCGCGCGCCGGCAAATCACTACTGATTGAAATCAATTGGATTGGCTGGTCAACAAAGTCAATCTGTGCCACGTTCGGGTCTTCGGCATCCCGCGGGAGCTGACTTTTCGCACGGTCAACAGCCGTACGCACATCTTCGATACCACCGTCAATATCGGCATCATCGGTAAACTCAATCACCACGCTCGAAACACTGTCACGAGATGTTGAGGTTATTTTTTTGACATCGGCAATCGTCGCCACCACATCTTCAATTTCATTCGTCACCAGTTTCTCAACCTGCGGGGCAGATGCGCCCGGAATAACCGTCGTCACAAGCACGATTGGCACTTCCACTTCCGGCGCCGATTCTTTCGGAATAAACACCAATGAATAGAGGCCCGCGGCAATAAGCGCCACAATCATAAGCATGCTAAATTGGCGCTTCTTCAGAAAAAATGTCCAGATGTGCTCCATAGAAATTATTCTGCAACCCGCACTGATTCGCCATCCTTGAGACCTCGCGCATCAGAGACGATAACCATTTCAGACGAGAGCCCTTCGCGCACAATCACGCGATCTCCCAAGAGCGGACCAAGCACCACCGCATGCGCAGACAACATTCCATCTTTTGATACCGTAAACACGATTGTTGCATCAGGCGTCACCTTGAGCGCTGAAAGCGGAATAGCGATAGTGGTATCGGTCTCGGTACGTTTTCGCGCAATGGAAATACGCACTGACTCTCCGGTAACAAACGGCGCGTCATCGCTGGTAATGCCGATTGTCACCTCTATTTTTTTTGTTGCCGGGTCAAGCGCGGGAGCAATGCGTGTAATAACGCCCGCGTGAACATTTTCGATGGTTACCTCATTCCCTACGGCAATGGCACTACGGTCTGATTCAGTGATGTGTGTGGTAATTTGGAGCGCGCCATTGTTTGATACCACTGCAACTGTCTGGAATGCGCCAACAAAGTCGCCTCGGTCAATCGGCAATGCGTTGATGGTGCCACTGATTGGCGTGCGCACAATTGTCTTTTCCAAACTTGCCAAAGCTTCCGCGAGTCCCGCTTCCGCATGGTTTACCTGCGCCTCGGCAGAGAGCACATCTTCGGAGCGCTCACCGGAAGTAATGCGTCCCAACTCTTGTTCAGCAATCACCACCGCGCTTTCGCGCGCGGAAATGTTCTCACGAATACTTGAAATGGATGCAAGTGATGTGCCAACCGCTGTTCGCGCGGCAGATACTGTCGCCCGCCAGCCGTCAATCTTTGCTTGAGAAAGGTCTGATGACGACTGTACTCCGTTTACCGCGAGTGAAAGTTTGGTCAGAAAGTCACGTACCTGCGTAAGCCCTTCGGTCGCATCATCCAACGCCTCATCAATTGGCACATCAGAGGAAATTGAAGCATACCAATCGGTCAACGCTGTCTCCGAAAGAAATCTCTGCCATTCAATTTCTTCTCTGTTGGAGTCAAAGAAAAGAAGTGACGGATTGTCTGTACGGCCATTGGAAAAGAGTTGGTCCGCTTTGCCACGCGTCGCATCATCGGCATTGGCGTATGCGGTTGCAATTGCTTCGCGGGCTGAAGCGATTGCTTCCGCGAGTGCTGTTTTTGCCTGAAGCACACGCGCTTCGGTGATGGCAACGTCTTCGGTGCGCGCGCCTGATTCTATTTTTGAAAGAAACGCACGTGCTGACGCAAGCCCCGCTTGTGTTTGTGAGACCCGCGCTCGCTCGCGACTGTTTTCAAGTTCAGCAATAACACTTCCGGCAACAACACTGTCGCCCAGTGAGTATGGTACGCGCGTAACCTGCCCCTGTGATTCGCTCTTCAAGACCGCCTCGGTTTTTGACTCCACAACACCTACGAGCGGCAACGGCGACAATTCTCCGGAAAGTGCGCCAACAGATGCCAGAGACACGGTGCGAAGCGTTGTGGTGGCACCTACCGGTGCCGGCGCATTGTTTTGGAAAAAACGCCACGCAAGAACACTCAAAAGTGCGAGAAGAATGATACCGATAATGCTGTAGCGGTAGATTTTAGACATAAAATATGGGTGTTAACGCCCACATGATACACCAAAAGTGTCAAGTAGTCAACACCGCGGATAAAATACGCATTGTGCCTGCGGCACAGGGTGTGATGGACATTTTCTCCGCGAGTTCAGGGGCTAGTCGTCAGCAAGCTTGGAAATATCTCGCGGGAGAAAGAGGTTGAGGAGCCATTCAAGCGACATGCGCATCTTCGCGCGGGCACCGAATGATGAAAAAATATATGCCGCGCGATACATAACCCATGCCACGATACCCGACAGGCGTACCCCAAAAATTTTCGCCAGTGCGCCTCCCTTCCCCAAAGACAAGATAAAGCCGTGTTCGTTCCATTCAAACGCACGCAACGGTTCACCGCGAATCAGGCGAGCGATATTTTCTCCTACGGTTCTTCCCTCGCGCACTGCAAACTGTGCACGCATCGGATAGGGCTGGCGCGTTTCCAAATCTTCAGCCCATGCCAAATCACCCGCCACAAAAACTTCTGGGTATGCCGACAGGTGTAAAAACTCATTCACGCGCACCCGCCCACGCTTCTCGTCACGGACAACATTCGGTGCCGCGGACGGCATGGGGTCATGCGCGGCAACACCGGCCGCCCACACCACCATACCGGCGGAAATAACACCTCCCGTTGTCTCCACCCCTTCAGGAGTCACTCGTGTCACCCCTGTATTTCCACGAAAACTCACGCGCCCTTTCTCACCCAAAATTTCTCGCGCCTTTTCACTAAACCACGGGCCGACCTCTTTCAAAAACACCTCATTCCTGTCAAGCACCACAATCTCCGCACGTGGCGCAATTTTCGGGAAGGCGTGTGTTAATTCCTCGTTGAGCAGGTCGGCGAGTTCTCCCGCGAGTTCCACGCCCGTTGGGCCCCCTCCCACAATTACCGTACGAAGTATATCCGTGTGTTTTGTCCCGTTTGGTTCTCCCTCCGCGCGCTCAAATAATTCAATTATCCTATTTTTAATTTGCGCCGCATCGGCAATCGTTTTAAGTGGAAGCGCGTGCTCCGCGGCGCCCGGCACCCCAAAGAAATTTGTTGTGGAACCGGTAGCAAGCACAAGATAGTCATACGGCACGTGAATGCGAATCCCCGCACTCTCTGATAAGTCGTGCGGACGATGGAGCACACTCACATTCTTTTCCTCAAGATGCACATGCTCGGCCCTCCCTTCAATAAACCGCTCAAGACAGCAGTGTGGAATGGAGCGTAGTGGCGTGGTAATACTTGCCGGTGTGAGCGTACCCGTTGCCACCTCATGAAGCATCGGCACAAACACAAACTGGTCGGTTTCGTTGATGAGCGTAATTGCAACCTTCCCCGTATTGTGAAATTGCTTGTGGAGTGCCAAGTATGCGTAGAGTCCGGCAAACCCTGCGCCGACAATAACAATCCTTCGTGGTGACTCGCTCATGGCATCCATTATACAAAGAAGACGCTCATGACACTACACCGTGCCATCGGAAATATCCCGCGTACCACCAATTTTTTTAAGACGTATGAATGCCATAACGCTCACCCCAAGCGCAATAAAGAGCGCAATAATCTGTGGAACAATGGTAAGAAGAGATGCGTACCCAAACACAAACGCAAATGGAATCATGCCCAGAAATGTTGCCAGCGTATATGTGCCAATGCTCATGGGTAAAAATAATCCGAGCGCGTACGAGAGAATATCAACCGGAATAACCATGCGTAATAAAAGCACGGTGAGTCCGGGATGCCGTCCCGCAAGCGCTCTGCCGATTGCATCCGCGCGGCGAATATCAATCAGCCGTGCCACAAGCGGCCGACCGAAACGTTGTGCAATGAGGTATGCGATGACCGAACCGATCGTCCACCCAAGGAGTGTGAGAAATACTCCGCCAAAAAGCCCCCACAGTGTCACCGCAACCGGCATAAGCGGAAGCGTGGAGAGCGGAGCCGCTACGATGCCAAGCACTGTAATAACCACATACGAAAGCGCCCCAATAAATGCACCGCGCCCATCCACGAGCGCGGTGAGCGCTGACTCATAACGTCCTGAAAAAATCCCCGCCGTAATAAAAAGAACGGCCACGAAAAGGCCGCCGAGTAATTCCACTTTATTTTCACGAAGAATCGTTCGAATGCGTTCCATCCCATCAGTGTACCCGCACACCAGGAAAAGGAAAAACGCCCGAAGGCGTTTTTCCAAGTGTTCGCTCAAATCCCGAAGGTTTCAAACGAACACAGGCAGTATACTCTCCATGTATCTCCGGTCAAGAGTGTATAAACATATATGATACAAAAAATACACTCTGTCAATCGCGCTCCCAAAAAGCCCTTATTTTTAGCGATATCGTACGCGAATCTCAAATGCGTCATCAAACTCTGGCAAACCGGACGGATTATCTTTCCGCAAAATGAGCGCGCCCGTGTCGCCATACGAAGGCGTCTCAAACGTCAGCATCCCCTCAAAAGGCACGTAGTCGGTTGTCATCCAGCTTGCCCCGACCGAAGCGTCGGGGTCACTCTGCGCGGTTACATATCCTTGGGCAATAATTTTGCCATCCCAATCCGTAAGAAAAAGTGGAAATGACCCCTCAAAGAACCAAGGGCCGCGCGCCTCTCCTTTCACCACCAACGGACTTTGAATCACCGTATGCGGTAGTGGCGCGGTAAGGCGCACAAAATCACCATAGCGCACTTCGGTAATATCTTTTGTGAAGTGGAAAGAGGTAAGAATCGCTTCAACGATGGCGTGAGTATCGGCATCGATAGTACCGGATACATGTATGGTGTCACCGGTAAACGGGTCGCACGAATCTTCGGCGACGGGCGCGCCATCACGCAAACAGCGCGACGTCTGGCCCAAAATGCGGTCACGTCCAAACACAAACCCCGACTCTTCCCAATTTGGTGCTTGTTGCCCAAATGCCGCATAAGTTGCCCACACCGTACCATCTTCAAGCAGGAAATCCGTGGCAAGAACCGGCGTCTCCGTAAATGCCGTCTGCGACAGCGCGTTGTCAGATACAATTCCTTCCGTGGGCACACCGTGCGGGAAAATTGATACCATCGTCACGTTATGGTGATGAATGAACGGCGGTTGCTCGGCAGTATTCTTTGGAAACACATTAATAATGGGCGTAAAGCCGGCATTGTCTTCAAACACTTCCCAGTCGGGCGGATACGAGAGCCCGAAACCAAACATATCGTTCGTATAGGTTTGCCATTCGCCATCAGGTAATGGCACGCGGACATCTTCTTTCTGCGTCGAGAACCACCACCACCCGCCAAATACTACAAGCGCGATGACAACAATAATGATGAGGGCGGTTGTCGTTTTCATGGCTACATTTCACGCTTCGTTTGTGCGTCACTTGGACGTACCATAGGAAGTGCTTTTTGAAAACTCGCATCGCCAAAACCAAGCATTGGGATAAAAATAAACGGCAGAAGAATAATGCCGACGGTATACCATCCACCCCTTCCAAACGCCTTTGAGAGTAGGTGCACCATGATAATACCAAAGACAAGTCCGACAGGAGGGATTATAAGAAGGAGTATCCACCACCATGGCTTTTCAATGATACGAAGAAGAATGACGACATTATAAATCGGGATGATTGCCTTCCAGCCCGAATGCCCCGCCTTTTCAAACACTTTCCAATATCCAGCAAATACGAGGACAACGAGAGTAAAGCTCGCCAACCCTGCAAAGCCCTGAAAAAGTGATTCGTACATACTCTTTCAGGGTAGCATATTCGTTGGAATGTGCACGAGCGAGCGCGTAAAGGAGGCGCTGAAGGTGCTTGGTAGTTAGAGATACGTCGGTCGTCCTTCCAAAAAGAAAGACGGGTCACCCACACTGTGGATAACCCGGCTTGCCCCGTAGTGAGCTGAGCTCTACTACTGGGGCGAGTCCGCTTCGCGGACAAAGGTTCAAGGACTCAAAAGCGTCAAGGCTACAAGCGCTCGAGGTTCAGGACTGCGGAACGAAAGCCGACGCGGAACCGTAGCCCTCGTTGGCAGGGCCAAACCAGCACGTGCCGAACTCGACCTCGCCGCCGTAGAAGTTGAAGTACGGGGCGTGATCGAAGCGGACACCGGCAACCGGATCGTCGAACTCGTCACCCGAGCAGTCCATGTCCAATTCCTCCCAACGGACGAGCCGATTGGGATGGGTCAGAACGACGGAACCGACAGCGAGCGATCCGAGACCGAATTCGTTCG
>Ga0210057_1004441_pt1 | contig 18650 bp, 14 predicted proteins | sample CryGeyCG2114_010_2_FD_183968 | JGI IMG/M metagenome (GOLD analysis project Ga0210057, IMG submission 183968) | Groundwater microbial communities from aquifer - Crystal Geyser CG10_big_fil_rev_8/21/14_0.10 (SPAdes) (version 2) | ecosystem: Environmental > Aquatic > Deep subsurface > Groundwater ...
TTATCAAATCCAAGTGGATGATAATCCCGTATTTTCTTCTCCTAAAATAGACACCGGGGAATTGAGTTTTTCTTCCTCTTCTTATTTGCTCGATTTGAGGCAACTCTCATATAACACAACTTATTATTGGCGCTTGAAGGTTTGGGACAGAATCGGCCCCGATGTTTCAGATTGGATAGAAGGCCCATCGTTTGTTACACCCAAACATCAAGGACCGTCAGTCGATTTTAACTGGACATCTGGCGTCTTAATGGCCAACCATACTGTTTTGGTGAAATTCCTTGATAATTCTACTGTTTACGGCGGCACCACCAAACTTGCTTGGCTTTGGACATTTGAAAATGGCGATCCTTTAAATTCTATTCAAAAAAATCCTTCAGCCAGTTTCCCGTCTAGCGTAAGCCAGTCTAATGTCACCCTTAGAACAACTGATTCCGACAATTACAGCTGCCAAACCACTAAAGTTGTTGATATTACAGGCTTAAAAAATAAATTAAAGGAAATAATCCCTCGCTGATTATTAAGCTTACTTAATTTAAAAGAAAAATTTTATTAAATTCTCTTTATCTGATTTATATTATAACCTGTAATAAGGTTATATTTTATCTATGAGCAAGATTAAGCAAATATTATACTATAGCCGGAACACCAGAATTAACAGGGCAATCGAGCGTGTTTTAAATTCGCAAAATGCCGGATTTGAAATGGACAAAATCACAATAGAAAAGACGCCTCAAAAATGGCATCGGATACTATTTGGCGGCAGACCGAACGATTCTTTGTTAATGGCCGATTTAATTGTTTCAGGGAACCTTTATAATTACACTAAAAAAATATATAAATTTAACTATCAAATAAATTATTATCGGCACTTTGACAGAAATCGCTGGATTTCAGAGAAAGACAAGGCTGCTCTTAATGAGCTTCTGTATAAACAGATTAAAGCAGATCCCGAATTTATTTATAAATTAGCCGAAAAGATAGAAGAAATCGGATTTAAAATAATTGATTTGGCAAATAAATATAAAAAAGTTAATTGGGAAAGAAAATCGGACAAGGAATTAACTTATGTATTTGAAAAATTTTCTGATTTGGAATTCCAATTATACGGAGGAGGCTTCTGGTTTTATGGCTGGAATTTGTTTTTTAAAAATATCTATTTGAATAAATTTTTAGCCGATTTGGAAAGAAAATCGGACAAAAATGAATTTAAGGAAATTTTGGACAATATTCTGGCGCCGAACAAAACTTTATCCAAGAATTGTTTTAACTGCCAAGAAAGACTGGCTTTTTATAATTTAGCAAGGAAATTCGCGAAATTTAAAGGTTTGCCTCCACAATATATCAAAAAACATTTAGATAAATTTGCTTTCTTGGGCAAAGATTATTTTAGGGGAGAAGGTTTGAGTTATAACCAAATTTATGACGAATTAAAACAGGTAGCCGAAAAAGGAGAAAAATATATAGATAAAAATCTAAAAATTTATAGAATAAAAAACCTGGATATAGATAAATTTGATCTGCTCCCCCCCGGCTATAAACTCATAATAAAAGGATTTGAAAAAATGAACACCGCAACAAGCCTTGCGGATGAAGCTACGAATTTTTTTACCTATCATCTGAAATCTTTGTTAAACGAAATAAGCAAAAGGCTGGAAATCAATTACGAAGACCTGATTTCAATGCGGGCTCAGGAAATTAAAGATTCATTGGAAACCGGCAGGGCAGCTGTCTCTCTAGAACAGTTAAGAGATAGATCCAAAAATTATGCATTAATTTTTGCGAAGAACAAAGTTTATGTTTTGAACGGAAAAAACCTGGAAGAATATAAAAAGAATGAACTAAAAAATGAAATTAAAAACGATATCCATGAATTTAAAGGCATGGTTGCATCTAAATCAAAAAGGCCAATAAAAGGGAAAGTGGTACTTGTTAAAAGCAAAGAAAAATTGAAGTCTCTTAAAAAAAATTCCATATTGGTTACCGAAATGACTTATCCGGATAATTTTTTTCCGACAATGAAAAAATCTAAGGCGATTATCACCGACGAAGGCGGGATATTGTGCCATGCCGCCATTCTTTCAAGAGAATTCCATATTCCTTGCATAATCGGCACCAAAATTGCCACAAAAATATTAAAAACCGGGGATTTGGTTGAAATAAACACTGATAACGGTCTGATTAAAATTTTAAAAAAAACAAAATGATATTTACCAAAAAAATCATCCAATTGTCAAAAAACGACAGGAAAATTGCCGGAGGAAAAAGTATTTATCTCGGAGAGATTATGAAAATGGGCATTCTTGTGCCAAAAGGATTTGTTGTTTTAGCGCCGGCTTTTGATAAATTTCTGGAACAAAATAACCTTGATAAAAAAATCAAAAAATTATTACGCAAAATTAATTCAGATAACAAACAATCTATAAATAAAATTTCCAAAGAAATTGATAATTTAATTATCAAAACGGCCGTTCCGAAAAATATGGCTGCACAAATCGGGAAAGAATTTCTGTGGCTCAAAAAAAACTATGTGGCTGTTCGCAGCTCGGCAATATTTGAAGATTCGTCCACTTCTTCTTGGGCGGGAGAACTGGAAAGCTATTTGAATACAACCAAAATCAATTTGTTGAATAATCTTAAAAAATGCTGGGCGTCGATTTTCGGTCCTAAAGCTATTTCTTATAAATTCAATAATGTCTTAAATAAAAATAATTTTTCTGTAGCGGTAATAGTCCAGGAAATGATTCAGTCCGAAATTTCCGGCGTTTGTTTCACCGTGCATCCGGTCGCCGTAGATTATAATAAAATGGTTATAGAAGCCGGGTCTGGATTAGGCGAAATTATCACCGAAGGCATTGTTACGCCGGATACTTATATTGTAGATAAAAAGAATAAATTAATTTCGGATAAACATATTAATCAACAAAAACAAAAAATGACCGATGCTCAGATATTGAAACTTTCAGAAATTTGCCGAAAAATTGAAAAACACTATAAAGCGCCCCAGGACATTGAATGGGCGTTTGCTAAGAATAAATTTTATATTCTGCAATCACGCCCCATAACAACACTATAAAAAAGTTTAAGCTTGACCATCAGGCAGATTTTGATATAATATAAATTATTACAAACATATGAAAAAAATAACCTTTTTATTAAATTCAAAAATAACATCTCTGGAGGCGATTTATTCCACTTGCTATTCTTTTATAGATAAATTCTATATTTATTTGGACAAAAACAAAGATAATTTTGTGGTTGCTTTGCAGCTTAAAGAAGGAGAAAAGGCCAGTCAGACCGCCGTTGAAGGTGAGTTTAGGAATGAGCTTCTAAATAACCTTTTAAGAGAAAAAATCGCCAAAAATAACGCCAAACTCAGGGAATATATCCTGGGCCAAGCTCTTTATTCTTCTACGCCTTCGGAAATTGAAGAATTTCTCAGTAAAACCGGGGAAAATTATGTGGAAGATCCTTTAGGCATTGCTATTCCTTGGGAGGAAAAAACAAAATCAAAAAGCAAAACTAAGAAAAAAGCTAAATCAAAATGACCCTGAAATTGAATAAAGAAATTTATCCCGTAAAAGCCGTCCAAAAAGCGGTCAGCTTTTATAAACAGGTCGCAAATTTTAAATTAAAAAACAGCCAGAATTATATTTTAGTTTCAGCTGCTATTGATAAAAATAACGAGGAATTGGTTAAAAATGAATTTCTCAATTTTGTTTTAGGAGTTATAAGACAATAAAGATGAATAACATAAAAATCCCCAAAATAGAATTTAATTCCGAAAAAACCGGCTTCTGCAGATTTAAAAAAATAAAAGACAATAAATATCTGTTAACCAATGATGTGGGCGAATATGTTATTCTTCCTCATGTTAAATTCAAAAAATTTTTAAAGGGAGAAATCAAGGAAACCGATTCTCTGTATCCGATTTTGCAGGAACAGGGGTTAATCCGGGATCGGATGAATTTTCCCGCTTTGATCTCCGAAAATCAGCAAAAAAATCTTTTTCTCTGGCAGGGTCCGAGTTTACACATTATCGTAGTTACTTTGCGCTGTGATCATAAATGTATTTATTGCCAGGCTTCTTCTCAGGGGTTCAACAACAAAGGCTATGATCTGGATGTTGAAACGGCCAAAAAAATTGTTGACGTTATTTTTAAATCACCCTCAAAATCCATCGCCATCGAATTTCAGGGCGGGGAACCTTTAATCAACTGGCCGGTAGTAAAATTTATTATAGAATACGCTCAAGAAAAAAATAAAACCGAGAAAAAAAATCTGGAACTACGACTGGTTTCCAATCTTTCTTTGATGGATAATGGAAAATTGAATTTTTTGGTTAAAAATAGCGTTACGCTTTGCACTTCTCTGGATGGACCGGAGAAAATTCATAACATGAACAGGATTTGGCTGGAAGGAAACAGCTATCAAAACGCGATTAAATGGCTAACCAAGGCCCGCAAAATTTATAAAAGTAAATTAGAAAATAAATTTCGGCCCGGAGCTATCGTTACGGTAAGCCGTTTTTCCCTGAAATACCCCAAAGAAATAGTCAATGAATACATAAAACAGGGGATTGAAGCAATTTTCGTCAGGCCTCTTACCCCATTAGGCGTTGCTAAGGAGCAATGGCAGCGGATTGGCTATTCGGCCGAAGAATATCTCAAATTTTACAAGACCCTCTTGGATTATGTCATTTCTTATAACCTAAAAAACCCCAAAACCCGGTTTCATGAGAATTTTGCTAAGATAATACTGGCTAAAATTCTGACTGAATATGATCCTAATTACTTGGAATTACGCTCGCCTTGCGGCGCCGGCATCGGCCAGCTTCTTTATAATTACGACGGAAAAGTGTATACTTGTGATGAAGGGAGAATGTTGGACGAAGACACTTTTTGCCTTGGTGATATCAATAAAATAAGTTATAATAATATTATCTCTCACCCGACAGTTAAAAGTTTGTGCTTGGCTTCCTGTCTGGAAGGTTTAGCTTGTGATCAATGTGTTTACAAACCCTACTGCGGAGTTTGCCCCATTTACAATTATGCTACTGCCGGAAATATTTTCAGCCAATTGCCGACCAACGAAAGATGCAAAATTAATAAAGGAATTCTGAATTTTATCTTTGAAAAAATTCAAAACAAAAAAATAAAAGAAATTTTTATTAAATGGTCGAAATTTACATTACCAATTAAATAAAATGACAAATAGAAATTTAATAGTTTTAATTATAGGAGTAGTAATTTTAATAATATTAGTCGGCGGGGGATTCTATCTATATCAAAATAAAAAACAGAACATAGCTGTTACTCCGACCCCGACTCCGCCAGCTCCGGCATCGGCAACGCCACCAAAACAACTTTCTGCCGATCAGCTAAAGGCTAATTGTCTTGGCAAAAAAGAAAACGTTAAGCAATTTTTAATAGCGGCCAAGAATAATGATAATACGGGAAATTTATTAAACGAAATAAACGCAACGGCAGTTCTCAGTAAAAGTTCTTCTTCAACAGCTAAAGCGACTTTTGAACAAGACAAAAGAATTGTTTTTGAATGTTACAACACGGATCCTCAGAAGTTTAAGGATTGCCAGGCTGACTTAGGCGGCCTTCAAATGAAAGATATTGATCTTGAAGGAACAATTATGAGCAATATGAGCAAATTGAAGGATTTTTATAGTTCTGTTTCTGATTATCTGACCTGCAAAGCGGTAGAATTAAGGGACCAAAACGTCTGTTCAAAATTCTTCCTTACGCCTAATTATGTTAACGACTGCCAGACGGCTACGAGCTGGTATGATTTTAGAATTGCTGTTTATCAGCAACCCAATTGTGAAATTTTATGCCAAAAAGACAAGGAAATCCTCGGACCTTTCAATTTTGATGTCTGTTTTGAAACCTGTCAGGCCATAAAAAATTCTGATCTAAGCCAATGTACGAAAGTTCCCGATAAAAACTCCGAATATCACTGTGATGCTTTCGCCAGCCTTGATCCAAGCTATTGCCAGAAAATAGATCCGGTTTTGAACTTCAAACAACCCGATGGGACCATACTTAAAATAGACCAAGTGGCTTCCTGTCAGAAACAAATCTCTTTATTTAAAGCGGTCAAAGAGAATGATCCTAGTATTTTGAATCAGGTTAAAATTTCCTCAAAAACATCAAATACCGACCAGCTTTATTTCCTGAAAAACCTTTATTTCGGCAAGACCGGCTGCGAAGCCAGCTTTGACACTCTTTACAACAACTATTGCAATTTGAAATATAGCCAATAGTCAAATAAAATAATAAAAAGGGTCGTAAACAACACAAAAAAACAAAATGATAAAATTACCAAAATTAAAAAAAGACATAAAAACGTTCCTTTTCAGCGAAGAAGCGAAAATCACCAAAAAGAAAGCCCTCAAAATGGGCATGGGATTGATTATCGCTTCGGGAATTTTAACCGCCGGCCTAGCTTCGGCTGGTCACACCAATTATTTCTCCAATGCCAGCCCGTCAGTAAAAGTTGCTGATGCCCAATCTTGTTCACATACTTCTCATTCTAGCCACGGTTCCCATGGTTCCCATGGTTCCCACGGTTCTCATGGCTCTCATGGTTCCCACGGTTCTCACGGACAGTGGTAGGAAAAGGTAGAAAAGAAAAAACCAGGTTATGAAAAACTTGTTCTTCCAAGAGGATTATCTTACTTTAATCCTTACTTTAAGATGCAATCTCAACTGCTCTTTTTGCCCCATAGAGAAGAAAAACCTTTCTTTAGATCTTAAAACTGCCCAAGGAGCAATCGATTTTTTTATTTCTTCAGGAGGAAACAGCAAAAAAATAAAACTTTTTGGCGGCGAACCGCTTTTAAAATTTAATTTAATCAAAGACATAGTTTCTTATTCCGATTCAAAAGCTAAGAAATCCGGCAAAGAAACAAAATTCATTATTACTACCAACGGGCTTTTGCTGGATGAAAAAATATTGAATTTTCTGAAAGAAAATAAGATTGGATTGATTTTAAGTTCTCATCATTTTAAAAAAATAAATAAAAATGTCGCTTCTCAGATAATTGATTTTCCGGAAGTATCTTTGAATATAGATATTCCTCCGGAAAAAGTTCAGAATTTATATTCTGAATTTGTTGATTTTTATGAAAAAGGAATTAAGAAATTCAATCTTTTGCCCGTTTATTATGTTTTCTGGAACAACAAAAAAATAGAAATCCTCAAGAAAGAATTTAAAAAAATAAGCGATTTTTACTCTCGGCATCCGGACATCCGTTTTCTCAACGAAGGATTGATCGGAGAAGTGCCTTTATTTAATTCTTGCTACACCGTTGATCCCGAAGGGAATATTTTCACCAGCAATATCATTCTTTTCAAAGAATTCAAAAATCTGAAAAATTTATTCTTTCTGGGAAATGTTTTTAAAAACCGGAATATCAAAGAAAATCAGGCTTCTTTGAAAGAAATTATTGAAAAGAAAATAGATAGAAGAATATATAAATCGACTTTGGCCGTTGATGAGGCTCTGAGCGATTTTGTGGGATCTCTCGGTAAAAACCTTCCCGCAAAAAAGAAATGGCAGATTCCGCTTAAAAAAGCCGATATAAAAGTGGGCTATTCCTGCAATAATAATTGCAAATTCTGCGTTCAGGGAGATAAAAAGAAAATCTATCCCGATAAAACAACCGAGGAAATAAAAAAGATACTTAAACAGGCCAAAAAAACCTGCCAAACGGCGGTTTTTACCGGTGGAGAGCCGACTATCAGGCCGGATCTGCTGGAACTGGCCTCTTATGCCAAATCTTTGGGCTTTAAAAGGATTCAAGCCCAAAGCAACGGCCGGATGTTCGCCTATAAAAAATTCTGCCAGGAAGCCGTCAATGCCGGCGTCAATGAATTTGCCTTAGCCCTTCATGGCCATATTCCCGAATTGCATAATTATCTTACTTCTTCTGAAAGCTTCAGCCAGATAGTCCAGGGTATCAAAAATCTGAAAGATTTAAACCAGACAATAATTACCAATACCGTTGTTACAAGATCAAATTACCGCCATCTGCCGGAAATAGCCAGACTTTTGACCTCTCTCAAGGTTGACCAGTTTCAATTCGCCTTTGTCCATCCTTTGGGTACGGCTAAAGATAATTTTTATTCTGTCGTTCCCCGAATGTCCATGATTATGCCTTATATTAAAGCGGGTTTGGATATCGGTATTAACGCCGAAATAAATGTAATGACCGAAGGTATTCCTTATTGTTTGATGGAAGGATACGAAAATTATATTGCCGAAAGGATCATCCCCGCTACCGATATTTACGAATTAGGCACCAAAGTGGATTTTGAGAAAGTGCGTCCGGTCATAGCAAAAGCTAAAGGCAAAAATTGCAAAGAATGTAAGCTTTTCGATTTTTGCGAAGGACCCTGGCGGGAATATCCCGAAAAATTCGGCTTTGAAGAGTTCGTACCGATAAAACGAAAATGGACGACAATAAAGAAAAAATATTGAATTTAAAAATAGGAAACAGTCTTTGCAACAATAATTGTATTTTTTGTGCTGATGGAGAAAAGAAAAAACAGTCTTTAATCCCAAAAAAAGAATTATTTTCAACTTTAAAAAAATGGCGGGAAAAAACCGATTGTCTTGTTTTTTGCGGATCAGACCCGACTCTGAATCCCTATTTATGCGACACAATTAAAGAAGCTAAAAAGCTGAAATATTCTGAAATTCGTTTGATTACCAATGGCCGACTACTTTCTTATTTTAATTTTGCTAAAAAAATAGTGGAAAGCGGCCTAACCGAAATCTGCATTTCTTTCCATGGAAGCTGCCCGGCAATTCAAGACGCCCAAACCCGGATTCCCGGAAGTTTCAGCCAGACTTTTAACGCTTGCCAGAATTTATCAGTTTTAAAATCAAGCCACAAATTCAAGTGGTACATCAATTATACTTTTAATAAACTTAATGCCGCCGATTTCTATGATTTTTTCAAAATGATACTTTCTTTTGACGGTCTCAATGGATTCAATATTGCTGCGGTTATGCCCCAGGGTTTGGCTTTGAAATATTTTGATATCGTAGTACCGAACTATTCCGAATTGGGAAAAATTTTTAAAAGAAGCATCAACAGACTTAACAAAACTCCTGCTCTTAAAAAAAGAATGTCGGATGTCGGATTTCGGGTCACCGGACTTCCTTTCTGCGTAATGAAAAATTGCGAATATTATGTTAATGATTACAGGGACCAGTATATTTTGAAAAACCCACGGAACAAAAAAATAAAGACCCTATACGGCGCATTGGACCGCCAACGCTTAATAGGAGCGTATTGCAAAAGCTGTTATTATTACAATACCTGCCCCGGGGTTTGGAAGGAATATACGAAAAGAAGAGGGTGGAAAGAATTTAAGCCAATAAAAAATGAAGAATTCAGGAAAAACAATTAAAAATTGCAGGAAAAAATCGGTAAATTTAGGCATCGGCGAATATGATTGCAATAATCACTGTATCTTCTGTGCTGACGGCGAAAAACGCAAACTTCCTTTTCCGCCGTCCCAAAAAATTTTTAAAATGCTCGAAAAATGGCGGAAAAAGACCGACAGTGTTCTTTTCTGCGGACCGGAACCCACCATAAATCCGGAACTTATCAATTTTGTAAAAAAAGCCAAGAATCTGGGTTACACAGAAATTCGTCTTAACAGCAACGGCCGGCTGCTTTCTTATTTTAGCTTTGCCAAAAAATTGATTGAAAGCGGAGTCAATGAAATCTGCATTTCGTTCCATGGAAGCAATAAAAGAGTTCACGAAGCCCAGACACGGGCGCCGGGAAGTTTCAACCAGACACTCAAAAGCTGCCAAAATCTGTCTATTCTTAAAGCAAATCATAAATTCAGATGGTATATAAATTTTACTTATAATAAAATGAATGCCGCCGATATTTATAAATTTCTGAAATTGATGCTCCCTTTCAAGGGCATACACGCTATCAACATCTCGGCAATAATGCCCAAAGGACGGGCTCTCAAATATTTTGATATCGTAGTGCCGACTTACTCGGAATTGGCAAAAAGATTCAAAATGGCCGTCGATCGTTTGGAGCAATCCGCTATTTTCAAAAAGAACCCCAAAAAAGAATTAAATATAAAATTCATAGGAATTCCTTATTGTTTAATGCTTGGATATGAAAACTACATTGGCCTTTATAATGAACTTTATCTTTCTTTTAAAGATTCAAGAAACAAAAAATCTATGGATTTTTCCGAAGAACTGGACCAGGAACAAATAAAAGGCCCTCAATGCCGAAATTGCCGCTATGACAATACCTGCCTGGGCGTCTGGGAAGAATATATAAAAAGAAAAGGATGGAAAGAATTTAAGCCGGTTAATGTTTAATATATGAAATTGAAGAAAAAAAAATTCTGCAGAAATGAAGTTGATTTAAAAGAAATCAGAATAAATCTGGAATGTAATCAGGGTTGTCCTTTCTGCAACACCGACGAAAATGCGGAAAACGTCATTACCGATACTGAGAAAATAAAAAAGACTATTAAAACCTGGGCAAAACAGGGAACAAAATTCTTGACTATTTCTGGAAAAGAGCCGACTCTCCACCCGGAACTTATTAATTTCATTAAGTTGGCCAAAAAATGCAATTACGAAACCATTAACCTTCAGACAAACGCCGTTTTATTGAAAAACAAAAAATTCTGCGAAGAAATCAAAAGGGCTGGCTTGGACGGGGTTTTCGTTTCTTTCCATTCATGCAAAAAAAATAATTACAATAAAATTACCCGATCGCTGAAATTCGAAGAGGCCGTTTTGGGCATAAAAAATTTATTGAAAAATAACATCAAAGTCCGCCTCAATATAGTAATCAACAGCCTAAACTACAAAGAAATTCCCCAAAACATAGATTTTATCGCTAAAAATTTCAAAGGCATCGAAGCCGTGATTTTTTCTTTCGCGGCGCCCGTCGGTAAAGCTAAAGAAAATAATTGGATTATTCCTCAGATTTCTGCCGCGATTCCTTTTTTAAGAAAAGCCGTCAAAAAAGCCCTGAAGCATAAATTAAGGTTTGAAATTCCTTCCCGCTGCGGTTTTCCGATGTGTTTTTTGCCGGAATATTATAATTATTTCGACGATATAACCACGATTTATTCCTGGGATAAAAATAAATTCAACGACAAGGTCAAACCAATCTGGTGCCGGGACTGCCGGTTAAGGCAATATTGTTCCGGGTTCTGGAAAGATTATGTCAAAATTTATGGTTTTAAATAAAGCTGATAAGCAAGAGATAATCAGACATCTCGTCTCGCAGGTGAAAAATGAGGATTTTTCGCCGTCTATCCTTTTATTCTGCCTCACAAACCGTTGTCAGCTAAATTGCCGTTATTGCGATATGGGAAGAATTTTGCCTGTCAGAGAGATGAGTTTATCAACCCTTAAAAGGGGTATAGATCTGCTTTCAACTTCAAAAACTAATGTTATTACCTTTCAGATTTCGGGCGGAGAACCGCTTTTAAAATGGGATTTAATGAAAAAAGGGGTTGAATATTTCCGGGAAAAGACCAAAAAATTGGACAAAATCAAAGAAGTCAGCCTGACCACTAATGGACTTCTGCTGACCGCGGAAAAAATTGATTTTTTCAAGAAAAAAAAGGTGGATTTTGACGTGGTTTTCGCTTTTGACGGAGAAAAAAATTCCCAAAATTTAAACCGGCCGGCGTTTCAAAAAAAGTTGATTCAAAATTATTCAGACATAATTTTAAAAAATTTGGATGGTTTAATCGCTTTGGGAACCGATTTCGTGGTCAATATGGTGGTCAGGCCCGAAAATCTAGCCGATCTTGAAGAAAACGTGGATCTTTTGGTCAAACGGGGCGTAAAATCCCTTATTGTCTCTTACGCGATGAGTATTTTCTGGAAAGAAAAAGACATAGAAAATTTTTTCTCTGTTGTTTCAAAGCTGTTTTTTAAATATAAAAATCTTTTATTGGGATCAGAGCATTGCGAAGTAGATGAGCCGATGATTACTTCCTGCGCTCTGACTCTGACGCCCGAAGAAGAAATCGTTGTCGGTCCGACCTATCCTTTATTGAAATTCTTCCCCCATATCAAAGAAATAAACAGTTACGGCCGTTTAAATGATTATCAGAATTTCTCCCAGATAAAACGTAATAAGAGAAAAGAGATTAATAAAAGTTTGGAAATTTTAAGCCGTAAAGACGACCGGGAATTCTTCCTTTGGGCCAACAATATTTATATGGGAATTCTTTATCGGAATTTGTTCAGAAAACTGGAAAATAAGATTAAGTAGCGGTTTTTGCCGCAAACCCGGGCGGGTTTTATTCTTTTAAAATCTGGTAGTATTATTAGAATTCAAGTATGGCAAAGAACCATTTTTCAACAATAAATAATCGGAAAAAGATAAAGCCCAAAAGCAAAATACTTCTTTTTAAAAATGTTTTTAGCCCCTCACAAGAGTCGGGAAATCCCGGATTAACTCTAGCCACTCTTTATTTGGCTTCCGGCTTCAAAAAGACGGGTTTTGAGGTTATTTTAAGCTCTTCCCAGATATCCGGCAAAACCAGCCTTATCAGTAACAAAGAAGAACTGATAAAAATCCTGAGGGCAAATCCTGAAATAAATTTTATTGGCCTTTCTCTTCAGGAATCCTTTTTTGAACGGATTAAACCATTGATTCTTTTCTTAAGAGAAAATTCCAAAGCCTTTATCGGAGTGGGCGGCACCTTACCGACCTCAAACCCCAATCATGTTCTGGCGCATTTGCCGGAAATAGATTTTTTGATAAGAGGCAATGGCGAAAAGGTCTTCCCTCGTTTGGCTGAAATATTAGACGGTAAAAATAACAGCTCTTCTCTCAACGAAAAAGAAAAGAGGGAAATCGCTAATCTGACTGGCCTTATTTTCAAAAAAGACGGGATATTGATTTCTTCCAAATCCGACCAGATTAATCATATAAGCCAGATGGAAAATCTGATTGATTTCTCTTTTATCGGGAAAGAAGATCTAAACGATGGCCTGTTTCTTTTCACTTCTTCCGGCTGTTTTAATAATTGCCTATTTTGCTCTTCTTCTTATAAAGGGAAATTCGTTTCTGTCGGCCTTAAAAATTTAACGGGGATTATCAAAAAATATTATTCTCACCTTAAAAAGATCTATAATGGTAATATTCCCAATTCCGCGCTAAGGCTGGCTTTTCTTGACGATGATTTTCTGGCCGATCCCAGGCTGGCTATAAATTTTTTTAATTTTCTTAAAAAAACCCCATTTAAAATAAATTTTATCCAGACCGGAATCAACGCTTTCCACATAAAAACAAGAAAGGGATATACAAATAAAATCAATCAAAGCCTTTTGAATGCCTTATCGCCGGAATTATTTGATCCCAACAAATCGGTCAACCTTTATCTTGGCCTGGAGAATCTTTCCGATAGTGAGCTGAAAAGGCTTGGCAAAGGCTATGATTCCCGGAAAGCCGAAAAAATTATCGAACTTCTGGCCTTCAGGAAAATCCGGGTTGCTTATCATTTTATCGCCTCTAACCAGCTGACCACTTTGGACAACATCTTTGATAATTTGATTAAATTCTCGAAATTCCAGATAAACCATCAAAACTATTTTCAGATATTGACTCCGATTATCCCTTATTTGGTCTCATTTTATTCTTCTCCCAATTATAAAATTATTTTAAGCAATAAAAGAGGAAAATTTTTAAATATTAAAAAGGTTTTGAAAATCAGGGGTAAGCCGGAATATGATTATCCAATGGTAGAAAATGATATTCCCGTTAATAAAGAAGTAAGGGAATTCATACCAATTTTGTCTGATCTGTTTTTAACCGAGAAAAACTATCTGGCAATCTTAGACCAAAGCTTAACCGCTCTTTTGGTTCTACGGGAAAAATTGGCCAAAGATTCCGAAAGTTCTTCCCGAATATCCGCGATAATCAAAAAATATGAAAATTATTCTAAGCTGATTCTCGGTAAAACAGGCTTTAAAATTCTTAATGATCGTCCCAATATGCAATTAATGCTCACCAGGCGTTGCCAGCTGCGCTGCCGATACTGCCCGGTTGTCAAAAAAAATCAGGATATGAACGAAAAAATCTTATACAAATCCATAAATTTATTATTTACTTCCGCAAGAAAAGATCTCCGGCTGGATTTTACCGGCGGAGAACCACTGTTACGTTTTGACCTTATTAAAAAGGGAGTGGAATATGCCAAAGAATTAGCCCGCAAGAAAAATAAGAACATTTCATTTTATATGGTATCCAATTTGATTGCCTTAACGGATGAAATAGCTGATTTTCTGAAAAAAGAAAATTTTCTTTTGGAACTTTCCATTGATGGAGAAGAAAGATTCCACAATCTCTATAAAATCGGCAAGAATTCGCGGATTAATCCCTACCAGCTGACCATAGCCCAATCAAAAAAGATCCTGCCGAAAAAAATAAATAATTATGTTGTAATGGTGGTCAGTCCCTTAACGGTTTGGCGCCTGGAACGCAATTTTTATCATCTTCTGAAATTGGGATTCCGAAAAATTGGCATTAATTATGCTTTGGGTTTATTCTGGCAAATAAGAAAACGGAAATCGTTTTTCCGCCAATTAGATCTGATTAAAAAAAGGTTTTATCCTTTTTTGAGCAAAAATATGATTAAATTGGGTAATTTAGAATCAAGAAATGAACCAGCTATCCTTAATAGCGAAATTATGGTCAATACCGATGGCCGGGTATATTTTTTGACCGATTGGCTTTTTGAAAGAAAGCTTAAAAAGACGATCCCTCCTTTGGGACAGGTGAGCAGTATAAAAAATATTAACGGAATATTTTTAAGCCGCTTCCGCGCCCTCCAAAGGTTATTCGCATATTATCCCTCTTCTGAAATAAAAAATATTGTTTTAAACAATATAGACATGGGCAATGAAACTAAAAGTTATTTTTCAAAATGGACATAACTTTAACATTGGAATGTAACAATAATTGCGTCTTTTGTCCCCGGAAGGATTATTTGAATTTTCTTGTCTGTAAATCAGAGAAAGAAATCGCCAAAGAATTGAAAAAAATATCCGAGAAAAGCGAAAAAGTTGTGCTGACCGGAGGGGAGGTGACCGTATTTCCCGATATTTTCAAGATTCTTAAACTTTGCCAGAATAAATTCAAAGGGATAGAAATTATTACCAACGGCCGTAAACTAAAGGATAAAAAATTCCTCAACAAATTTATTTCTTTTGGAGTCAATAATTTTGCCGTTTCTATTTATAGTTTTTCCGATAAAATCCATGATGCCATTACAAGAGAAAAGGGAAGCTGCCAGGAGACCAAACAGGGGATTATAAACCTGGTGGAGGCGGTCCGTTTGAATCCGGCTAAGGGCATTCAAGCGAGGGTCAATATTACTCTGGGTTCTGCCAATGTCTCTTCTGTTATTGAAGCAATCAAAAAAACGAACCAATTGGGCATAAAAGATTTTACCCTTGCCGAAGAAATTGTTTTAAGCAAAAAAGAGAAAGCGCTGAAACTAGAACAAATAAAAAGATTACTGGATAGCGTCTCAAAAGAAAAAATCGGGGACATCCGAATCTTATTAAAGGGATTTCCGACTTGTCTTGCCAAAAATTATGTCAGTTCTTTTATTAAATTGGAACCCTATCGGCTGGAAAGCGCTTTAAATAAAGGCAGCCGAACCCAAAAATATCTGAAAAAATTCCAGGATAATTTCAAGAAACTGAAAAAATGTTCCAGCTGTGTTATAAACAAACAGTGTCTGGGAGTCCAAAAATACTACAAAGACAGCAATCGATTCGTCAAACCAATCAGCGCCAGCCAGATGACTAAAGCTAAAGCTAAAGCTATAAAATGAAATCGTCCAAAACAAATCAAATTCCGGTTAGATCAAGTTTGGACAATTTGGCGGTAATGCTTACGCACCAATGCCAGATGAACTGCCGCTATTGTTCCACCAGAAGGGATTTGCCGGATATGAGCCGAAAAACTCTTTTTCAATCCATAGATCTGCTTTTTACGTCTTCTTCCAAAAATCTGGAGCTTCAATTTTTCGGAGGAGAACCCCTTCTAAAATGGGATCTTATTAAAGCCGGCATTAATTATGCTCAGAAAAAAAGCCTTAAAACCGGAAAAAAAATAAGATTTCTTATAAGCACCAATGGATTTTTCCTCAATAAAGAAAAAACAGATTTTTTAAAAAAGCACAAAACCACTATTTTATTCAGCCTTGATGGAACCGAGAAGACCCAGCTGAAAAATAGACCCCTGCTTAGCCGAAAAAAATATTCAACTGGTATTTTGATTAAAAATGTTAAAAATCTTGCCGAAAGCGGAATTGATTATTTTGTTAATATGACTTTTATGCCCGAAAACCTGAAAGATCTCAAAAAAAACATAATTTATCTCTTGAGTCTGGGAGTGTCCGATATCCAGCTTTCCTATGCGGTTGGAACCTATTGGCCCCAAAAAGACATTTCACTTTATCTTAAATTATTAAAAGATATTATAAAAATTCCTAACCTGAATCTTCGTAATCTAATTAATAACAGCGAACCGATTTTAACTTCGCCTCAATCATTGGTCGATACATCGGGAGAAATCTATGTAGGTTGTGCCGGTGTTTTGGAAAAAAAATACCCCCAACTAAACAAACTTTTCTATTTCGGCCAGCTTCAAAAAATCAAAAATATTGATTCTCTGTATAAAACCCCGGATGATATCTATTTTCTTTTAAGAAAAAATCTCCGGAAAGAAAAAAAAATATTTTTCAACAATATTCATTTAGGAAGGAAATTATCGCATTTTTTCAATAATTTTTATTACGAAAATACGGCCATGAAAAATGATGAAAAATCTTTTTTCGTAAATTTTCTCAAAAACGAATTTGTCCTCCAAAAAGATCTGATAAAACAATTAAAAATTAATGCTTTGTTTTTCCATCTGAAAGGAAACTGTTTTAATAATTGTATTTTCTGCAAACAGAAAAATGACGGATGGACTCACTCTTTTGAGGCAATAGAAGAATTTTCTGCAACCAAATCTATGCCCTGGCGCAAAAAAATAAAAAAGCTTTGTTTGATCGGCAGCGAATCGCTCTCTCATCCAAGAATCTTGAACATTATTGCTTCGGCCAAAAATAATGGTTTTAGCGAAGTTGAAATTATGACTTCGGGAGAATTGCTTTCCGACAGATCTTTTCTTAAAAAATTGGTCAAAAATGGTGCTACTTCTTTTTCCATACCGATTTTCGGCTCTCGGCAGAAAATTCACGATTTTATAGTGGGAAGAAAGGGAAGCTTTGGGGAACTAATAAAAGCTTTTAACAACTTAAAGGAAAATCCCAAAATAAAGGTTTTCGTTCACACTAATCTTTTAAAACAGAATCTTGCTGATCTACCAGCCATAGAAAATCTAATAACTAAGAAATTGAGCTTTCCTTTTGCGATTCTTCCAATCCGCGCCAAATCTTCCAATCTGGCTTTTAAAGACATTAATCCTTCTTATTCGGAAGCTGTTAAGGTTTTGGCTAAAAAAACGAGTTATCTTTTCGGTTTCCCTTATTGCATTTCAAAAAATATTCAGAAGAATTCGTTAGCAGAAATTTCCGATTCAATGAAACTCTATTTTATCCATCAGAAATTCGTTAAAGCCGACACCTGCCAAAGTTGTTTATATAAAAAGGAGTGTCTTGGTGTTTCCAAGGATTATTTAAACTTCTATTCTGACCGGGAATTAACAAAATTTGGCCAGATTAAATAAACTTTTTCAGATATTCAAAATGTGCTTTAATTTAAATTATGGCAGATAATGATTTGCAGAAAAACCTTAATTTTTATGCCTTTCTATCCCTTAACACGCTGGAAGACGACTTATATCCTCATTCATCTTATGGCAAAAGAATCATCAACCCGGTTGATATCAAAAAAGCCTGGGGAAAATGCGTTGTCAATATCATCAAAAAAAAAGCTCCCGGAAAACTGGGCCTGTATATCCATTTGCCGTTTTGCTTTACCAAATGTCGATTTTGTTCATGCGGCTCTTATGTCCCCAAAAACTATGATGAAGTTAAGCTATATTTAAAATCCTTAGAAAAAGAGATTTTGTTTTTAAAGAAATCCTTTAAAAAGGCCGAGTTCACTTCGGTTTATTTTGGCGGAGGAACGCCTTCTTTCGTAAGAATTGATGATCTTCGCCGTTTATTCAGCCTGCTTTTCACGAAATTCAAAATAAGAAAAGACGCCCAAATAATTTTTGAGGCCAATCCCATAAGCTTGACCGAAAACCTGATCAAACTCTTGGCCAAATACAGGGTCACCCGTCTCACCATAGGCGTTCAAAGCCTTGATAAAAAAGTATTGAAGAAAGTGGATCGTCCCCAGACAAAAGAGCATTTTTTGCGGGGGTATCTTTTGGCCAGAAAATACAAAATTCCTTTTATTAATATTGATCTGATGGCCGGTTTGCCCTATCAAAGCGTGACGTCTTTTGTTGATGATCTGCAATTTTTGTTGAAATTGAAACCGGATATGGTTCACATTTTCAGCTTTATTCCGTTGGAAGAAACGGTTTTCGTCAGGGAAGGCGGAACGCTTTCACCGACTCAAATCAAAAATCGGGAAATAATGGT
>Ga0210057_1004442_pt1 | contig 18647 bp, 15 predicted proteins | sample CryGeyCG2114_010_2_FD_183968 | JGI IMG/M metagenome (GOLD analysis project Ga0210057, IMG submission 183968) | Groundwater microbial communities from aquifer - Crystal Geyser CG10_big_fil_rev_8/21/14_0.10 (SPAdes) (version 2) | ecosystem: Environmental > Aquatic > Deep subsurface > Groundwater ...
TGTTCTAATGCTTTTTGAACGTCTTGTGTATTCATTTATTGCCTCCTACGTAATGTAGTTTCCATAAAAATTCATGGAATTTTTAGGTCTTAGAAAACATTTCTGTTTTCTTAGATAACGGTATTAGACTTAGGATAAAGGGTTATTTATAAAGGTTTCCGTTGGAAGTATGAATTAAGCTCCCTGCACGGTGCCATAGATTTTTGTTCTTGTTTAATTTTATTTACACAAAAATGCGCCTCAATTGGCAAGGGAGCTTAATTCATACCGTTGGAATGGTTAAAGGTGATTATTATGCAAAAAATTTCACCGGTGTAAAACCTCCCCCTTAGGGTGAAATTTTTGCATGCTAAAAATGCGTAGTTAAGAAACTGCCTCGTTGAAACCCCTTCCTTTAGGATGGAGTGAGGCAGTTTTACACATTTTTATCATATTTATTATTGCGTGAATTTATCATTCTATGAATTATATTATAACTGTACCATAACTTCTCCGAAAAGCTTATAAATAAACTTATCTTAAGATTAATTAGATATAAGGTAAGTTTAATGCATTTTGTGGATAAAGTTCAGGCCCAAGGGGAAAAACAACGTAAAATACCCGTACCAAAGAAGTTTTGGGTAGATTTTCCCCTAGATTCTTGGGTAAAAGTTTCTTTATTGAATGATGAATCAATTTTCTTTGTAGATATAATACAAGAACAAGGTAAAATCCAAAGAAGAATTCCTTTACCACAGAAGTTTTGGGATCTGTTTGAAATCGGTGCAATTATAAGAGTAGATGTAATTCATAAGGGAGGGAAAACAAAATGACCCGAAAACGAATTAATCTTACAGAACAATTGAATTGGATTGATGCAGAATTACAAAAAGTTGAAAAGATTCCTACAAAAATAAAAATAAAACATGGATATGACCAAAATAATATTTTGAATGAAAAACATAATTTTAATCAAAAAAATAATAATAATAATAAAGTACAAGACACTAAAATTTATCATTTCAAAATGTTTGGAATTATTGCAATATTTCTGTTATTTTCTTTAGGTATAATCTATCTTTCAAATAATATGATGGAACCTCCATCTACAGAAAATCATTTTTTAATAAGTTTAATTTCTGGAAGTACTAATTTTATTACAGGGGCCGTTTTTGGTTTAGCTGTTGAAAATGAAAGTTTAAAAGAAAATATAACCATCAAAATTCCAGAAAAAATCATCTCTCCAGAACCTGTTTTGATACAAGACCCAATAGTAACAGAAAAAGAACCAAGTGCAACACAAGAAAATATGCTTGATATTTTTTCAGGATTTCCTCCTGAGATAGAGACTATCGCAATCAATTCAACAGATCCAGATACAAATGATACAAACCAAAACATTACTGCACATGTAACTACAAGTGACCTCGAATTTGATGACGTCAAATTAATTTATAATTGGTTTAAGGATGAAGTTCCGATTGCTATTTTAAACATGCCTTTTGAAGCAAATGGAGGAAATGAAGCAACGAATACGTTTGATTATTCTGGTTCTGCTAATGATGGTGTTATAACAAGTGCGATGTGGAGTGCAAGTAGCGGATATGATGGAAAGGGTAGTTATAGTTTTATAGGAACTGGCCAATATGTCACATTAACAGATGAAATTCTTAATACTGCAACACCAACTGTAACATATGTTGCCTGGTTGAATCCAGCTGATACAGCTTGGCGTAGGATTTTTAAAAGCACAAGTGGAGGAGATGGGGGATGGTATACTACAGGTTCAATTGTTAAATTATATGGGGGTAACTGTGCATCAGCTGCAGTTGTTCCGGCTTCATCCTGGAGTCACTTTGCATATACATATGATGGTACCACTTCAAAAATTTATGTCAATGGCCAATTAGAAGATACTGATGTAGAAGATTGTCGTGAACCAACAGGAATTAAATATATTGGCCGTGATGATGGGGGTGAACATTTTAGTGGAGGCATTGATGAGGTAATGATATTTAATCAGTCTCTTTCAGCAGATCAAATTCAAGCGCTTTATGAAAATAGAACCAATCTGATTGTATCTGATGAAACAGATATAGATGAAGTTTGGAATTTCTCCGTAACACCTAATGATGGATCACAAGATGGAACAACAAATTATTCTGAAGGGATAATTATAGAAACGGAAGCTCCCGCTGGTCAAGTAGGAACTTTAGCTACATTTACCGACGATTTTAGTGAAAATCCAAATGACACATTTTATTATAACTCCACTTTGGATATGGATTTTGAATATGATGCCGTCGCTCAAAATGTGCGCATGAATACTTCTGTTGTTGCTGCAGATACAGAAGGACGATTTGTTACTGTGGAAAATATTACTCTGGATTCATTTAATTTTAGTGGGGATATTACTCTTACAAATACTTCCGCAACGCTTGGTGCAAATACTCGTGCTGTTGCTTCTCTTGGAATTATTAATCAAGATGATAATACTATGGATAAGTGTGCTATTTACATTGACGAGAATGGTGATTATTATTTAGATTTAGATAATGGGACTGAAGGTTTAGGAAACTCCAACACCTCTATTCTTTCTGTAGATGGCGATTTCTCAGGTACATTGAATTTAGAATTTATCAATACAACAAATCTCTTTAATTGTTCTTCTGGGGAAATATCCATTACTTTAGAAACTTCAAATGTTGGAACTGATTATGGATTATTACTTGATAGTTTAATGACCACTTTTCCTGGTTCGCCTACAGGAGACTTCAATGCGACATTTGATAATCTTGTTTATTCTTTGGATAGTGAAGCAGCCCCAACTATAGATACCATTGCAATTAATTCCACAGATCCAACGACAAACAATACAAATCAAAATATTACTGCCCATGTTACGGCAAGTGATGCAAATGGTGATGATGTTAAATTAATTTATAATTGGTTTAGGAATAATAATTCTATTGCGATGTTGAATATGCCTTTTGAAAAAAATGCAACCGGTACTAATGCAACAGATTATTCTGGTTATGGAAATAATGGAACAGTAACAAGTGCAACGTGGAATGCGACAGGGGGATATGATGGAAAAGGAGCGTATGAATTTGATGGGGTTAATGATAAAATTGTAATGCCATCCATGGAGTTTGGAGACGTCATTAGTGTTTCAATGTGGATAAAAAAAATATCGACATCAAGTGATGGAATCTTTGGATTAAACAATAATTCTGGATATTTACCTACCTTGGCAATATTTAATGGAAATGGAATTATTTATTTGTCCCCTACTTGTTATAGATATTTAGGAACAAGTATTGCTGACAGCAATTGGCATCATTTAACAATTATTCTAGATGAAAGAGATGCTACAGATTGTAATGGTGCTTTTGCAAACTCTTATTATGCATTAGATGGAGGATCTTTAACTTCGGTTGCAAGTGGTAACAATGGTTCAGTAATATTAGGATTAGATGGAATTGCATCTATTGGAACAAATGGAGGTGGAACTTGGCCTTTCAATGGAAGCCTTGATGAGGTATTACTATTTAATCATTCTTTATCTGAAAAACAAATTCAAGCTATTTACAACAACAGAACAGATTTAATTGTTTCACAGGAAACTAGTAATAATGATGTATGGGATTTTTCAGTAACTCCAAACGATGGAACAGAAGATGGGGTTACGAATTATTCATCTGAATTGACCGTTTTAGTAGCACCCACACCTCCAACTATAGATACCATTGCAATCAATTCAACTGATCCAACAACAAACAATACTATACAAAATATCACTGCCCATGTTACGGCAAGTGATGCAAATGGTGATGATGTTAAATTAATTTATAATTGGTTTAGGAATAATAATTCTATTGCGATGTTGAATATGCCTTTTGAAGCTGATGGGGCAATTAATACCACAGATTATTCTGGTAATGGTTTTGATGGCACTGTTGTTAATGGTGCAATATGGAATGGAACTGGCGGTTATGATGGAAAAGGTGCATATGAATTTCCTGCGGATACTGGGGCAAGGGTTACTTTAACTAATTTTCAAACATCTGAAAATATGACGATTTCTTTTTGGTTTAAATCTTATAATTTAACTGGTGTTAGTACCGCTCTTCTTTATCATAGTGAAAATTATGGTAGTTTGAATTTTTATAGAAATGCAGGATGGAGTGTAGGGCAGTTAGGATGGATTCTTTATTACAATACCACTGCTGGTTCACAAACGTCCCTACTTAAAACAAACATTTTTACTGAAGGAGATTGGCACCACACTTCATTTGTTATTAATTCTGAAGGTGCTTATTGGATGTATGCTGATGGGGAGATTTATAGTTCTGGGAGGATTGCTAATTTTGATAGTTGGTACGTTGGAAAAACGTATAATACTCTAATTGGTTCTACTAATGCTAATACTCTTAATGGTTCTATTGATGAATTAATGATTTTTAATAAATCTCTTACTGAAAAACAAATTTCTGCCATTTACAACAATCGTACAGATACAATTTTCTATCAGGAAACAGCGGTAAATGATGTGTGGAACTTTTCAGTTACTCCAAATGATGGAACGGAAGATGGAACAACAAGTTATTCAACAGGTTTAACAGTAATACCTTCAGCTCCAGCAATAAGTACAATTGCAATTAATTCAACAGATTCTGATACAAATTATACCACAGAGAATATTACTGCCCATGTTACTGCAAGTGATGGAACAAAATTAATTTATAATTGGTTTTTGAATGATACTTCTATTACTACATTGAATATGCCTTTTGAAAAAATTACTACAGGTACTAACATCAAAGATTATTCTGGTAATGGAAATGATGGGATAGTAAGTGCTGTAACTTGGAATTCTACAGGAGGGTATGGTGAAAATGGAGGTTATGAATTTTCATCAGCAAAAAAGTCGTTGGTTACAGTTCCATCCCTCCAAACATCTGAAAATATGACTATTTCTCTTTGGTTTAAAGCAAACGTTTTATCAGGGGTAAATTCTGGACCTCTTTACCATCCTGAAGAAAGTGGTAGTGTGAATCTTTATAGGAATGCTGGATGGGGTGCAGGACAATTAGCGTGGCTTTTTTATTATAATAAAACTGACAGCACATCAGGTAGTGTTCTTAAACTTCAAACTTATTCAGAAGATGTTTGGCACCATACGGCGATGGTTGTTAATTCTAGTGGTTATTATTGGTTGTATTCTGATGATTCAATTTATAGTGAAGGACAAACAGCTACTTTTGACAGATGGTATGTAGGAAGTGTAAATGATTTAATGATTGGTACTAGTGTGAATCTTAATTATTATGATGGTTCGATAGATGAATTAATGATTTTCAATCGTTCTCTTTCCCCAGAACAGATATCTGCTCTCTACAACAACCGGACAGATTTAATAGTATCACAAGAAACGTCACCTAATGATGTTTGGAATTTTTCTGCAACACCGAACGATGGAATAGAAGATGGTGTTACAAATTATTCAGAAGCAATTTCAATTGTAGGAAATTCACTTCCAACAACCCCCACTTTAGTTGCACCTAATGATACCTCAATTACAAACAGAACGCCTACATTTGAATGGGTAAATTCAACAGATTCAGATGATGATGAAATTACATATCACATTCTTGTAGATGATGATCCTATATTTAATAATGTTGAAATTAATGAAAGTAGCATCACATCTGATTCTAATGATGCGAATACTACATGGGATTCAACAACAATACTAGATGTTGATATCACATATTATTGGAAAGTACGTGCGAATGATAGTACTGGTTATGGTTCATTTTCAGAGGTATTTAATTTCACATTAGATTCGCTTTTACAAGCTACAATTTTAAGGAACAATGTTGATTTTGATACGATGTTAGCTGGTTCTACAAATAATACTACGGATAATAGCCCATTTCCTTTTTCTGTGGAAAATTCAGGAAATATTGTATCAAATGTTACAGTGACAGCAACCCCATTATTTGCACAAGCTTCTTTTCCATCAACAGCATACAGATTTAAAATTGTAGATAATGAAACTGATGCATTTGATATCACAAATTCATCAACAGAATGGACGAATATGACCAATGTTAGCACAGCGACAGACGTTGTAGATTTAGAATGGCAAACAATCAATAATGATTTTATTACAGATATATTGATTGATGTTCCTGCAGATGAAGGGGCAGGAGCAAAGAGTTCAACTGTCACATTTACAATAGAAGGATGACACAAACAAATAAATTTAAAATTGTACTTTTAATCTTGATGATTACTTTAATTTTCCTACAACCTGTGTTTGCAATTGGGATTCAACCTGCTAAAAGCACAGTAATATCAGAAGAAAGTAAATATTATGAGGGTGAATTTTTTGTCATAAATAATGAAGAAAGAACGTTTAATATGGACGTATATGTTGAAGGAGATTTAGGGAAATTTGTAAAACTTCAAACAACAAGATTACAATTTACTGAAAAAGATAAAAATTTGCCAGTCAAATATGAGATAGATTTACCAGATGAAATCCCTCCAGGAGTTTCAGAAATAAAAATTGTGATGGAAGAAGTATTAATAGACAATAATCCAAATGTAGTTTCATCAAAGTTAATCCTCAAACATAAAGTATCAATCCAAGGAGAATATCCAAATAAATATGTTGTAGTAAAATTAAATTTTCATGAATCAGAAGAAAAATTTGATTTTATCTCTGAAGTAGAGAATTTAGGAAAAGAAGATATTTCAGAAGTGAAAACAAAATTCCTTGTAAATGATAAAGATGAAAATCTTCGCATTGTTGAAACAAATAGTGAACCTCTTAAAACAAAAGAAAATAAATTACTTAATGCAAAATTTGAAAAAAGATATTTGAAACAAGGAGAATTCCTCGTGTCTTCTGTTACGGAATATGACGGATTTGAAGTTCAACTTCAAAAAACACTTTTGTATGGGAAACCAGAGGTTGAAGTAACATATTTTGATAAATATTTCATTGCGAATAAAATAAACAAATATTCCATGGACCTTCTTAATAAGTGGAACAAGGAAATTAAAAATGTATATGTTGATGTCAATATAAATAAGGAGGGTCAGAAAATTGATGAATTCAGAACAAAATCTATAGATATTAAAGGAGAAGTAACTGAACGAATTAATGATTATTTTGATGGTAAAGACAAGGACCCTGGATCATATTCCTTTGATATGATTGTAAATTTCTGGAATCTCTATAAAATGGATTCTAAAACATTCCATACCGAATTTCTCACAGAAGAAGATTTTAATAAGTTAGGGATTAATTTCAGTTTTGGAAATCTCCTTCCTTGGATCTTATTTAGTATGATGTTATTAATAATGAGTTCATATGTAGGATGGCGATATATACATAGAGAGAAATATGAAGGAGGTGAACGATGGAAATAAAAATGAATTATAATATTTTAATTATAATTACTATAATTTTATTATCAGTGAGCTTTCTTAATTTTATCACTGCAACTACAATTACAGGAAAATCAATAACAGGAACAGTAGGGTTATGTTTTAATACACCCCCTTCCATTTCTTCCGTCTCTGAACAAAATATTAACCATAATGAAACATTTACGCTTCAAATAAGTGCAACAGATTCAGATGGCCATAGTCTTCTTTATTCAGATAATGTTTCTCTCTTTGAAATTGAAAATGAAACGGGATTGATTAATTTTACACCGTCAATTATTGATACAGGAAATTATTCCATACTTATAAGTGTCCAAGATTATACTTCAGATTGCCCTTTCACAAAAACTGTTTCTTTTGAACTTGAAATTAATAATTCAGCACCGATCTTATTAACAAATATTCCTGATCAAACATGGGAAGAGAATGTTGAATTAACAGGTTTAAATCTTAATACATATTTTACAGACCCTGACAATGATTCCCTAAATTTCACTGTGTCTTATGGTGCAAATATGACAATTAATATTAGTAATAATGGCACTGTTACCTTTACACCTGATTCAAATACATATGGTTTGAGTTGGGCAATATTTACAGCAAATGATTCCATTTCAACAACAAATTCAAATAATGTAACATTAAATGTGACACATGATGATGGTGCTCCTATTATTACAATCGAGAATCCTAATGTAACCCAATTATCTCCAAAACTTGAAACATTATTGAATGTAAGTATTTCTGAATCAGGTACTATCTGGTATGAGTTGAATAATGAAGATAATGTGACATTATGTACGAGTTGTACAAGTAAAACAAGAACTTTGAATATTTCAAGTTTTGGTTTGAATAATCTCATTGTATATGCGAATGATTCTTCAGGAAATGAGAATAGTTCTTCTTTAACTTTTGATTTAGTTCAAGATAGCGATAAAGATGGAATTCCAGATAGTAGTGATAGTGATGCTGATAATGATGGTGTTGATGATACAGATGATTTTTTAATTGGAAATACAAGTAATGTAAATTTAAGAGATTTTGAATATGTAGGATTAACAGTTAATGGGTCAACAAATCTATCTCAAGAATATACAGGTTTACAATTAGTAAACTTTACAAATACAACTCACCCCCTTGTTGAATTTTATTATAATTTTAGCTTAGGAAATGAATTAAATCTTCCAAATATTACTTTAATAAAACAACAATCATTATCATCACTTGGAGGATTTGTTGTCAAAGGAGTTACATTATCGGCTGGTCAAACAAAAACAATTTATATTGATAAAGTCAATAATTCAAATGTCGTTTGTGTAAAGGATGCAGAGATATCTGCAATTTCCGATATTAGTTCTAGTTGTAATGGTGTGGAGGAATATGCAATAGCATGTCCTGGAACAAATTCTTCTTACACGTGTTCAGATGTTGACACCCAATATAAAGTCACAGGATTAAGCCATTCAGGTGGTGTTGAAATAGCTCGTTCAACCTCTGAAACACCTGAAACACCTTCTGCATCAACAAGTACTGGCGGTGGGGGTTCATCTGGAGGAGGAGGAATGGTCAGGGAATCCTGTGAGGAATTGTATATATGTGAAGAATGGTCACCAAAGATTTGTGAGCGGAGTGAATTCCAACAACGTGAGTGTACATTCAATGCAGGTAATTGTAATTCTATTCAAAAAACAGAAGTGAGGACGTGTGAATGTCAATCACGATGGCAATGTACGATTTGGCTTCCTGAAATTTGTCCAATATTAGAAGTTCAAAAAAGAACATGTCTTGATTTGAATAAATGTGGGACCGAAAGTATACTTCCTTTAGAAAAGAAATGTGAACATATTCCTGCAGACCTTAAAGATAAAGAAAAATCAATATTTGGGGGTGCAATCTTTCAAAGTTTAGATGAAATTAATGTTGGTTCAATAATGTTTGTTGTTACATTTATGATTCTGTTTATCATTGCAGGAATTATTTATGCGATTCATAGAATTAAAATGAAAGAAAGGGAAGAAATGATTTCAGTAAAACAATAATTTTTTAGTAGTTATCTTAATTTTTCCTGTATATTGTTCATTGATATTTACATCTGTCAAAGGAATAAGAGTAAATATGATAGTTTTATTTTCATAAGGTGGGAGAATATAAGAAGAAGTAAAAATATCATTATTTGATTCCTCCGAAATATGAACCATAGGTCCTAAATTACCATTCACCTCAACCATCACTTTGACAGGATATCCTAGGATATTATTTATGACCATTTTTCGTTCAGATGAACCTTCATTAATTTTAACAATACCGAAATGAAGCGCATCTTTATCTAAATTAAAGCCAACCTTATCTTCAGAGAAATAAACATCTGCAGGATAAATTTTTACATCTTCAATAACATAATATGTATAAAATAGAGTGAACAAAGAAAGTGAGGTTAATACAAAAACCAATAAAGCGATTAATTTATGTTTGTTGTTCATTTTTTGATTTATGGTAATAATGTTTTGCGATGATTCCTAAAATAACCATGACAATCAAATTCATGATTAAGATTGCAATAATAAGTAAAGGAACCCCTTCTTTTTCAATGACTGCGTTTAATTGGAAGGTTTTAGTGGATTCTTTTCCTTGATAATTTAAACGGACTTCCATAGGATAAGTACCTGCTTTCCATGTTGTTGCATCAACAAATGCAATGATTTCCTTCTCGGATTTTGCACCTATTTCCTCAGTAGAAGATTTGGATTCACTAATTACAGATTGATTTGCATCCAAAACTGTAAGCGTTGCAGAAAAAGGAAGTGGCTGATTCCAATAATTTTTCACAGCAATTTCCATTTGGGTGATTTCACTAATTAAAATTTCTAAAGGATCAACAGAAAGAATTTCTAACATTTCATCACCATAAGAAAATTTTCGTTCGGGAATGGATACTTTTTGTCCATCGTAATCAATTTCTCCTGTAATAGAATAACGACCTAAAGGTGCATTTTCTGGAGGTGTCCATTCACCAAGAAGTTTTATTTCTTGATCTAATTTCACATTATAAATTGATGTGAGTTTTGCCTCATAAGTTTGATCACCATTTTCAATATTAACTTTTCCTGTAACCTGATTAATTGTTTCTTCCCCTAAACTATGTAAGTTTACATTGAAAAATAAAGTTTGTCCCTTCTTGACCTCTTGATCCCATTCTATTTTTTTGAATTGAAGAAATTTATGTGGATAAGGAAGATAAAATCGTATTGGAACTTGGACCGCACTCAAAACGTTAATCATTTTTTGTCCATATTCACGTTCAGAAGGTATCTCACTAATAAAAACCATCACTTCATGTTGTCCAGGCTCAGGATTTGAAGGCATTGTAAATTCAATAGTTGCCATCAAATAATTATTATTATTTTGAATATTTTTAACTTTAGCATAATCGCCCGCATCACCTTTAAAGGTAATATCAACATCTTGAACACCATCAATCCGTATTGAAAAGGTGTCAGTTTTCCCAGAAATATAATCAACATCAAAACTAGAAGGAGTAGCACTTAAAGCATTTACTTGAGAAGAAAAAAATAAAAGAAAACATGCAAGAAAAATGATAATCATGTTGATTCTTGACATTTTATAAGATTATTAAAATTAATTTACTCAGTACCAAGGTAGGTCACGGTCATTGATTTTGAACCGGCACCAGCATCACTAGGTACATGTAATTCAAAACTAACATTAATCTCATCCCCATCATCTTGATACCCCATGGATGTACAAAGATCAAGCTCAAAACTTTCTGCATCATTTAAAAGTGTTGTATTTGAATCTGTTAATGCTCCATCACAACTAAATTCTTCTGATTCAAATGCATAAACTTGAACTGAAGCGGCGAACAATGCACAACTCCCACCATCACATAAAAATTCTTCAGCATGACTTACATTTGAACTCATACTAAGATTAATATTAACTGTTCCATTATTCACAATAGTGTGATAATCTGTAATATTTTCATGGATTACACCGGTGGAATTTAACCAACAAACTTGATTAGTTTCATTTGAATAAAGAGTAGCATAACCGGTAGAACATGTAGGATCATAATACCCAGACCCAAAATCAATTGCAGTATCAGTAACACTTACACCTACAGTAGATAAAATAGTGACATCGGTTGTTGCATTTTCTTCTGCAGTTGCTGCTGCTGTTAAACTATTTTGGAGATCCCATCCTGTTATTTTTGAGATACTTAAAGTGGTACTTACTAATGTAATAATTAATGCTACTCCGAGGAGCATAAGAATTGTTTTAGTTGAGATTTCCTGCATTTTGATTTACCTCTTTGTCAGCTGTTAATTCTGCTTGTTCTATTGATGGTGAAATAATTGTTAACCCTACTTCTCCACCCGTAGGAGATATAATTGATTTTTCTTGTAAAGATGAAGAAGGTTCTGCAATCGCATTTAATAATAGAACAAGACTAACAATCCCAGATAAAATTATAATTACTAATAAAAATACAATTAATCCTCTTGCACTTGCTTCTTTTTCAATCATCTTAACACCTCTATAGAGAAATATTAATCTGACAGATTAATAATTTCTCATAATTATAATGTATTTATAGAATAGTTGAGCTTTATAAACTTTTTGTAAACACAATATAGGATAGAACAGTAAACACAAATAGGAGATACCAGAGGATATTTCCAGAAGAAAAAAAAATAATTAAATAAATAAATAAATAGAAAAAAGTCAATCAAAAACCCAACCACAGCAAGCTGTGGGGTATGTTTAGATTAATATTGGGTTTTTGGTGTTTGCTCTTAATTAGTCGCTGCAAGCAGCGGGGTATGAACCCATTCGCAAACAATTAATATTTATCCAAAAATCTTTTTAATAAAACTTTTTTGAGGTTTTTCTTCTTCTAGTTGTGTGATAAGGTCTTTTTGTTTCTTCGTTAACTTTATAGGAACTTCAATCTTTACTTTTACCATTTGGTCTCCTTTCCCACCATAACGTACGAAAGGTAACCCTTGATCTTTCATACGTAGAATAGTTTCAGAGTTTGTTCCTGCCGGCACTTTTAAAATTGCTTTTCCACTAATCGTAGGAACATCTACATCATCCCCAAGTACAGCTTGTGAAAATGAAATTGGTAATGTAATATGTAAATCTCCTCCATCACGTTTGAAAAATTTATGAGGCTTAACATGAATAATCACATATAAATCTCCAGAAGGTCCACCATTCTGACCTACTTCTCCTTCACCAGAAACTCGTAAACGCATACCATCTTCCACACCTTCAGGAATTGTAACTTCTAATTCTTTTTCTTTTCTTACAAGTCCATCACCACCGCATTTATGACATGAATTTTGAGGTAGTTCCCCTTTACCATGACAATAAGGACATGGGGCTGTCTGTTGGAAAATTCCAAATGGTGTTCGTTGCGTTTGTTTTACATAACCAGAACTATGGCAATGATTACAAGAATCAAATTTACTTGCACCCTTTCCTTTACAATCGTCACAATATTCCACCTTATTAAAATGTAAAGTTTCTTTTTTACCTTTTGCAACGTCTTCTAACGTAATGGTTAATTCATAAGCTAAATCTGCTCCATGGCGTGCACGTGTTCCCCTACTTCTTCCACCACCACTACCAAATAGTTGATCAAAGACATCTCCAAAATCTCCAAAGTTGCCCCCTCTAAATTGAGACATAATATCAGAAAAATCATATCCTTGGTGTCCACTAGAATCTCCACCACCTCGGAAAGCATCTGCACCAAATTGATCATATTGCTGTCGTTTTTTCTCATCAGCAAGAATAGATGCTGCTTCATTAATTTCTTTAAATTTTTCTTCGTATTCTACTTTCTTATCATTAGGTGCACGATCGGGATGAAACTTCATTGCTAATTTTTTGTATGCTTTCCTGATTTCTTCCTTTGTTGAATTTTTACCAACACCAAGTAATTTATAATAATCTTTACTCATTTTTTTCCATCTCTTGTTTTAGTTGTTCTGGTGTAAAGGGTAAATGTTGAAATAATTTTAATTCCAAATCATATTGAAATTCACGACAAGCTTCCCACACACCATCTTCCCGAGGATATCTTTCACGAAGGTAATGCCATCGTTCATCAAAAGTCACTACATTATTTTTAAAAACACGCACATCTGCGTAATGTACAATTAATTCTTCCCAAGAAGGTTCTGTATTTCGTGGGTTTGACACATTCTTTAATGCGATTGCCAATTCAGGAAATTCATCTTTGAAAATTTCATAAGCTAACTGTCCTTCATAACAACTGGGATGTTTTAGTTTCATCCCTTGCCAAAATGTTTTTTGTTGATCAGTTAAGGTTGCATCATCATGGTGACCTGTCCCAAAATCTGTAATCGCAATCATTTTAAAAACATCATGAAGGATTGCTAATTTACTGATTAATTCTTGATTAATCTCTGTTTTTATAAATTTGGAAGCAATAAACTGTGCCACTTCCTGTACTTTTACACAATGGTTTTTGATGTTATCAGGTACATAATATTCCTCAAAGTACTGCACACATTTTTCTTGCGTTGGAAGTTTCATTGTAATAAAAAAAATCAAAAACCCAACCACAGCAAGCTGTGGGGTATGTTTAGATTAATATTGGGTTTTTGGTGTTTGCTCTTAATTAGTCGCTGCAAGCAGCGGGGTATGAACCCATTCGCAAACAATCAAAAAAGAAGGTTAAAAACCTTATGCTTTTTTGCCTTCTTTCTTTTCAGTGAACTCTGCATCAACAACATTATCATCCGTGTTTTGATCTGGAGTCTTTTGTTGTTTAGCTTCTTTTGCTTGTTCGGCTTCTTTTGCTTGTTCAGCAGCTGCAGCTTCTTGATACATTTTGGTACCAATTTCTTGCATTACCTTGTTAAGTTCTTCAATTTTGGGATTGATGACTGATGGATCTCCACCTTTACGTGCATCTTCTAAATCCGCAATTTTTGATTCAATCTTTTTCTTTGTATCTGCATCAATTTTTTCTTTGAACTCATCAAGTAATTTTTTTGACTGATGGATTACAGATTCTGCATTATTGTCGGCTTCAATTTTTTCCATTTTTTTCTGATCTGCTTCAGCATTTTTCTCTGCTTCTTGACGCATTCTTTCAACTTCTTCTTTGTTCAAGTTTCCAGATCCAGTTATTTGGATTTTTTGTTCTTTCCCAGTTCCGAGATCTTTTGCTCCAACATGAACAATTCCATTTGCATCAATATCAAAGGTTACTTCAATTTGAGGCACACCTTTTGGTGCAGGAGGAATTCCAAGTAAATCAAATTGACCTAAAACTTTATTGTCTCCAAACATTGGACGTTCTCCTTGACCAATACGAATGGTAACTGCAGATTGATTATCAGCTGCTGTTGAGAACACTTGTGATTTCTTTGTTGGAATAGTTGTATTACGTTCAATAATTTTCGTAAAGATTCCACCAAGTGTTTCAATTCCAAGACTTAAGGGAGTTACATCAAGTAAAAGAACATCTTTAACATCTCCAGAAATAACACCTGCTTGGATACTTGCACCTACAGCAACTGCTTCATCAGGATTTACAGATTTGTCACCTTCTTTACCAATTATTCGTTTTACAATTTCTTGAACAGAAGGAATTCTTGTAGACCCACCAATAAAAAGTACTTTTTGAATTTTATCGGCAGTTAAATCTGCATCTTTCATTGCTTTTTTAACAGGTCCTTCTAATCGTTTAAGAATATCTGAAATTAATTCTTCAAACTTCGCACGCGTTAATTCTTCATTAATATGCTTAGGTCCATTCTGGTCAGCAGTAATAAATGGAATACTAATTTCTACTTTATTTTTTGTAGACAATTCAATTTTTGCTTTTTCTGCGGCTTCTTTTAATCTTTGTTCGGCAGTCAAATCTGTTTTCAAATCAATGCCGGTAGATTTTTTGAATTTGTCTGCAATGTAATCCATAATAATTTGGTCAATATCATCTCCACCAAGTAAGTTATCTCCAGAAGTTGATTTTACTTCAAAGATTCCATCACCTAATTCAAGAATTGAAACGTCAAATGTTCCTCCACCAAAGTCAAAAACGAGAACAGTGTGATCTACTTCTTGTCTATCAAGACCGTATGCAAGTGCACCTGCAGTTGGTTCGTTAATGATTCTTAAGACATTCAACCCTGCAATTTCACCTGCATTTTTGGTTGCTTGTCTTTCCCGATCGTTAAAATATGCAGGAACTGTAATTACTGCATTCTTGACAGGTTGTCCTAAATATGCTTCTGCATCTTTTTTTAATTTCTGAAGAATCATTGCTGAAATTTGTTCTGGTGTATATTCTTTACCATCAACAGAGATTTTTTCATTAGTCCCCATTTTACGTTTAATAGAACGAATGGTATGTTTGGGATTTACAATTGCTTGGTTTCTTGCAATTTGTCCTACGATTACTTCACCATCTTTAATATGGACTACGGAAGGTGTGGTTCTTGTTCCTTCTGCATTTGTAATTATTGTTGGTTTTCCACCCTCTAATACAGCCATTGCTGAGAATGTTGTACCTAAATCGATTCCAATTGTTGCGCCTGTTATGTTATTTTCTGCCATTTTTTATTCCTCCGATTTTTCAGAGGAGGGACCAGAAATGTTTCCATTTCTCGTTTCCTCCGAGTTTAACGAGGAGGTGCTAGAAATGTTTTTATTTCTCTGCATCTCCGATTTTAACAAAGAGTTGCTAGAAATTGTTTCATTTCTCTGCATCTCCGAGTTTGCTATTTTAGTATTATTTTTTTGTTTTTTTCCTGCACTTAATTTTACACGTGCATGCCTTATCACATTACCATGAAGTGTATACCCTCGTTGAAATTCTTCAATGATTGTATTTTCTGGTTCTTCAGATGCGATTTTCATCAATGCTTCATGAAAGTAAGGGTCAAAAATTTGATTTTCAGTGTTGATAATTTGCACCTTATTATCTTCAAGAAGAGAATTTAATTGAGCATAAATTAATTCTATCCCTTCAAGAAAATCTGATTTTTCTTGCGGTGCATTTTTTAATGCAAGGTGAAAATTATCGACAACAGGTAATATTTGAATAATCATATTTTTAGATGCTGAGGTTTGTATTTCTGAAATACGTTTATCTGTCTGTTTACGAAAATTTTCAAAACTTGCCTGCGTTCTTTTTAAAAGAGCAACCATATCTGTCAATGCTTTATCTTTTGAATTTTCTTGTAGTTGTTCCTTTGAATCTTCCCATATTTGAGTATTAGATTCTTCTGATAATTGTTCTTGTTGTTTTGTTTCGTCTGTTTCTTTTGTTTCTTCTGTTTCTTTTGTTTCTTCTGTTTCTTTTGTCATTTAATCCACTCTCCTGTTGACTTCAAATCAACCTAGTAGCTTTAGAAACCCTTTAATATATAAATCTTTCGGGAAATATTTAAAAATACACAAAGAATCCTAATGCAATGAGCAAAATCACAGTCATCAAAGTTCGACACAAGGATTCTGGTAATATCAATAATGAATTACAATGGCTAGGAAACTCATTAGGATTATTTGGAAATAGGGATAAAGATTCTAGTTGCTTTCGTATGTTCATTGTCCTTGTACGAAAATCCAAACAAAATCACGCAATAAGTTCAGATGATTTAGCAGAGAATCTACATTTAAGCCGAGCAACAATTGTCCATCATTTAAAGAAATTATTAGACTCCGGGATTGTCGTTCGGCAGGATAGAGGATATATTTTACGTGAAGGAAACCTATCTGCAGTTGTAAGAGATATTAAACGAGATACGAATGCAATGTTAATTGAGATTGAAGAGATTGCAAAAGAAATTGATGACATGATGAATTAAACGTCCTTTAGAAACATTGCAAGTGCAGTGTCCCCTGAAACTGAAATCAAAGTTACAATGATCCCTGCAATCACGACACCAATTGAAGCTGCAAGTAAGAAATCCCTTTTTCTGAACCCTAACAAATAAGCACCTAATGCACCGGTGTAAACGCCAGAACCAGGAAGAGGGACTGCAATAAATAAAGCCAACCCATACACACCATATTTTTCTATGTAAGGATGGATTTTTTTTTGAGTCTTCAAAACAACTTTTTGATAGTATTTGTCAAATAGTGTGATTCTTTGGAATAGATGAAGAAAATTGTCTAGAAATAAGTAAATTATAGGGGCGAGAATAATGTTTGTAATAACTGCGATGATAAAAATGGAGATTAGAGAAAGTTCTGTTTTGAAAACACCATAAGGAATAGATGCTCGTAATTCTAATGCAGGTGTGAGAGTAAGAAGAATGATATTTAAAATTTCTGACATGTAAGAGAAACAACCCAAGAAATATTTAAACCTTGCTATGACAATAAGGACAGAAGAAATTATGCAAGCCTGAAAACATAATAGCTACAAATTTAAATTTACATGTTGGACATTCACAGGATTGTTTTTGCATAGTATAGAGGGGATAAATTTGATATATAGTGAGTTTCCATTAAAAGCAAACAATATTCACTTCGTTTAAGCAAACTATATATGAAATTCCATTAGATAATTAAGGAATTTCAGTATATAAATCTGCTGTTGTCACAAAAAAGAAAAAAAAGAAAAATTTAATCAGAAGCTAGCTTCCAGATTACTTTAAAGCCTAAAATTAAAGCTGCGGGAGAAACAAAGACAACAATGTTACTTAGAATTGCCCGAATATAATCACCAACGACAGGAATAAGACCAAAATTTACAATCCCCGCAAGCATTAACGCAATTGTTGCAATTAAGAAAGGCATTGTTTCTTTCGCAGTTAAGTTGAAAAGTCCCACAATGAATCCTAAGATAAATAAAGTTGTAATTAATGCTTCAGCACCAATAAATTTATCAAATAACCCTGCAATGATTGCAACTAACAGACCTGCAAAAAATGCATAATGTGCAATTTGATGTAATTCTATTGATCGTTTTGATTTTGAAATTGAATTTTGTTTAGCAGACTTCTTACGTTTTGCCATACTATCACCTCTTTTAAGAGTATTATTTTTTTAGAGTATATAAAGGTTAGGTTTTTTAAAGAAGAAGGCATTTCAACTAATTATGGAATTCACATTAGAAAAATGTAAGACGAAGGCCGCATATTCTGCAAAGCTTCCGAAAAGAGTAAAATTAGATCTTACTGCAATCTCAAAAA
>Ga0210057_1004443_pt1 | contig 18644 bp, 16 predicted proteins | sample CryGeyCG2114_010_2_FD_183968 | JGI IMG/M metagenome (GOLD analysis project Ga0210057, IMG submission 183968) | Groundwater microbial communities from aquifer - Crystal Geyser CG10_big_fil_rev_8/21/14_0.10 (SPAdes) (version 2) | ecosystem: Environmental > Aquatic > Deep subsurface > Groundwater ...
CTTCTTGCCGATTTTTCTGACACAATCCGCACCTTCGGCGGCAATATCAATAATTTTAACTTCAATGTTCTTGCTCCTTAAAAAAGAAGCCAAATAAGCCAATCCTAAAACCGGGTTTATTCCTGCCGGATCGTCACTAAAAACTTCAAGGAAAGGATTTAATAATAAGACCTTGATATTTTTTTTCATCTTTCTTCATGGTCTCTCTAAATAGACACAAATGTTGCTTGCTCCGTATTTTCTGTTTTCCTGCCGGCAATCAATTGCTTCAAATCTTGGCAGTAAATTATCTAAGCCAAACATCGGCATAAATATTTTCGTAAAAATAACTTTGGAAAAATGGCCCGAATAGTATATTTTTTTAACGCTGTACCCAAATTTTTTTAATTTTCCCAAAATTTCTTTTTCACTATATCTTCTTAGATGTCCGATTTTTTTATCCTGCCAGATCAAAGACGGAATAAACAAAGGATTATTGTAGCGATACTTTAACGGCACCGTGATCATTAATCCGGAAGCCCTTTTGGAAACACGGCCAAGTTCGGCGATCGCTCTCTCCTCCTGAAAAATATGCTCCAAAACCGCGTTTGAAACCACCCCGTCAACAACTTCATTTTTAATCGGTAATCTTTCTAAAGAGCAGGCAACAAAAATAATATTATCCGACACACCGATTTTCTCCGCAATTTTTTGCAAACGTTTAAGAGCAAGAACAGATAAATCGCAGGCCAGCACTTTAGCACCCATCTTTGCCAATTCAATAGTCATATACCCCTGACCGACTCCGGCATCCAAAATTACTTTTCCTCCAACCGACTGAAAATTTTCCAAAAATCTTCTTAGGAAACTTTTCTGCCATTCCTCCAACCGGTAATCCGCGGTGGTCACGTTTTTTGCTTTACCGAAATAAGAAATTTGTTTTGATTCCTGACCGGATAATTTTTCCTCGTCAATAAAATTAAAAATTCCGTTCTTAAACTTATATTTCTCGGAAATAAAATTTTTCCATTCCGTTTTTACTTTAACCATTTTTCTACCCAAACTTCAAAAACTAAAAGTTTCCAGATATTGTCAGGATTATTATCGTTAATGATGCCTTGCACCGCCTGGGTGTTTAATAAGTTTTCATTATTAATTTTTTCAATTGACAAATAGTGGTTTTTAAAATCTTTTAGTTCGCAATCCAGCCATTTTTTAAGTGGAATACCAAAACCTTTTTTGGGTAGATTTATAATTTCTTTAGGAAGAACGTCCTTGGCAATTTCCCGCAAAAGATACTTGGTTTTAAATCTGCCAATTTTAGATTTGAAAGGAAGTTTAGCAGAAAACTCGACTAAGGCCTTGTCTAAAAAGGGGCAGCGAACTTCCAAGCTGTTGGCCATACTCGCCCGGTCAACCTTCACCAAATTCTGGTCAGCCAAGGTCATCTTTTGGTCCAAAAAAAACGCCTCGTCAAGAATATCCTTACCGTTGAAAATTCTGTGGTATTTTACCAACTCATCAAACCGGAGATTAACCCCGGTTATTCTTCCAATCTCCTTTGCGGAAAGCGAACTTATCCAAAGTTGGTTCCTTAAGTACAGGGGAGAAGAAAAATTTGCCACGTGCGGAAAAGGAACTTTTTCAAGACCTGTTTTGTGTAAAAAAAAATGGGCAAGATATTTAGGATAACCGGCAAAACTTTCATCTCCTCCGTCACCCGAAAGAGCGACTTTCACCCTCTGTCCGGTAAACGCTGATAATAAATACGTCGGCAGTATTGAGGGGTCGGCCATGGGTTCGTCCATAAGCTCCAAGGCCTCAGGAAATAAATCAAACACTTCACTGTTTTTAAAAATCTTGATATTCTGCTTAATTCCCAGATGATCCGCAACCATTTTGGCATAAACCGATTCGTCAAAAAAAGAATCTTCAAAACCAATGGTAAAAGCCTCAACCTTCTTAGGGGGAATGAAAGCGGCCACCAGCGACGAGTCGATTCCCCCGCTTAAAAAAACCCCGATCGGAACATCGGCAACCAGTCTCTTCTCCACCGCTTTTTTTAAAAGTGATTTGACTTGATCTTTTCTTTCTTCATTACTCAGATCATCAAATTTCCCAGAATAATCAATCTCCCAATATTTTTTCTCTTCTTCTGCGACATTTTTTCTAACCCGCATGAAGCTACCGGCAGACAATCTGTTAATTCCTTTAAAAATCGTGTTGGGAGAGGGAACATAGCCATAGAAAAAATATTTTGACAGAGAACCCCTGTCAATTACCCTTTTGAAATCAGGCAAAGCCAAAATTGCCTTAGGTTCCGAAGCAAAAACGAACTTGCTCCCAAATAGTGCCCAATAAAGGGGTTTTTTACCCATCGGATCGCGGGCGAGTAAAAGTTCTTTCTTTTTTTCATCCCAAATTGCCAGAGCAAACATCCCGTCAAGTTTTTTAACAAAATTTGCCCCCTCTTCCTCATACAAATGTAAAATACATTCCGTGTCGGTCTTTGTATAAAAACGATGATTTTTCTTTTGCAGAGAAACTCTTGTTTTCTGAAAATTATATATTTCTCCATTAAAAGTTATCCAGAGGCTTTTATCTTCATTGTGAATCGGCTGGGAGCCGAATTTCAGATCAATAACAGACAACCGGCGGTTGGCAAGACCGACATTTTTAAGGATAAAATATCCTTCCCCGTCCGGACCGCGATGAATTAACGTCCCGTTCATACATCGCAGCTCTTCTTCCAAAACCAAGTTTTGATCAAAATCAATAACCCCGCAAATTCCACACATAACTTTTTACCTCCTGGTAAACTTATGGGCCAACCTAAAGATTGGTTTGCCAATCTTACCAAAAAACCTGGACATAATCAGCGACAGGATCTCCCTAGGCCTTAAACGAACCAGTAATTTAAAAAGATTTCGGGGTCTGAGATAAAACTTCCCCAACGCAACTTTCTGAAATTTTTCCAACTGTTTACCGGAAATACCTTTTAGTCCTACCACGGCAGTCGAGCAATCGTGCTTATTCCAATCAATTTCACAAAACCGCCGATTTTCCAACCAAGTGTTAAACGCAGGAGACCCGGGGTAGGGGGTAAAAAGATTAAACCAAACGCGGTCAAAGGGATTTTTCAACGCATAATCAATTGTTTCGTTGATAGTTTGTTTTGTATCTCCCGGCAAACCTAGAATGAAAAATCCATATGATTCTATCCCCACTTTTTTCAAATTTTTTAGGACTTCCGGAACAATTTCCAAATTAAGATTTTTTTGGTTTTTTTTCAATATTTCCTGATTGCCGGATTCAATTCCCAATCCAACTGCATAACAGCCGGCTTTTTTCATTTTTTTTAAGAGAGACAGCGGCAGCCTATCTATTCTCACTCCGTTGGGACACTGCCATGGCAGACTAATTTTTTCTTCAATTAAAAGATTACATATTTCTTCCGCTCTTTTAATGTCCATGGTAAAATTATCATCGCTAAAATGAATCTCTTTAACCCCGTATTTTCCTTTTAATAATTTAATTTCTTTAATAACGTTTTCAGGACTGCGAAATCTTAATTTTCTTTGCCAAGTAACATTAGAGGCACAGAAAGAACAATTATACGGGCAGCCACGGCTGGTCATTATCGGCGCTACCGGAAAGGATTTTATCGGTTCTAAAATAGGAACAATTCGATAATTAGCAGGTGGCATTAAATCCCAGGCAGGGAAAGGAATCTGATCCAAATTCTCCACTAATTTTCGTGCTTTATTAATACGTATTTTCCCTTGTAAATCAAAGTAAGCCAACCCGTCAATTTTTTCCAACTTAGTTTTCTTGAATCCTTCCTCCCCTATCTTTTCTATCAACTCTGTCAAAGTAATTTCTCCTTCACCGATAACAGCAAGATCAGCGCCTAAATCAGCCAAAACTTCTTCAGGAGCGGCAGTTACTTGCGTCCCCCCAATTACAACTAATAATTCAGGGAAACCTTTTTTAATTTCCCCAATTAACTCTTTGGCTTTATGGTGCGCTCTGGTTAAAACAGAAATTCCTACCAAATCCGGAGAAAAGTTTACAATTACTCGCAAAAAATCTTCTGCTGAAGCATTATTTAAAGTGCCATCGAAAATTAAGACTTCCTGGCCTTTTAAGCGTAAAAAGGAGGCTAGGTATCCTAAACCGAGGGGCGGATGAATTACGTGGGCGTCATAATTAGGTTGAAACAGCAATATCTTCATAACTTATGTCTACTTATCCCCGTACTTATCAAAAATCGTCCAAAAAAAACACACTAGCTAATGTTAATTCCTGGCATGGCCAAAGTCAAAAAAACTGAGTTAACGATACATCTCCTACACTTTGGCATCCTTAAATAAAGAAGTATCAAGTACCTGATTTTTTAGACGTTGATTATCTTAATGCGAAACATGCACACACCGTTCCGCCCAAAACCCATTATCTTAATAAGTTTTTCAATTTAATAATTACCCACCTAATAGGAAAAGGAATAATTTTTATAAAAGTGTAATACCTTTTAGTTTTGAATAAATACAATTTAGGGTGTACTAGCGATAAAAAAGACTTGTGTGTTTGTTGATACTCTTTTCGCAACATCTTATTTTTCTGTAAATAATCCCTTTTAACGAAAAATAAAATATTTTGTGCATACCACATGCACACCTCTTTATTGTTCCATATTTTTCTCCTGATACAATCAACAGGAACGTAGTCCTTTTGTCCGAAAAGCCTTACCCAATACTCTGGCCATTGTTCATTCATATGGTTGATTCCTCCTTGAAAAGGAATTGCTGCAGAAAAAAGTATGACTGGTCCGAGACTCGTAAGACTTCCCACGAATGTTTCTGCAGACTCCACCGGCAAATGTTCTGCAACTTCTAAAGAAATAACAAGATCAAACTTTCTATTAAGTTCAAAAGTCCGCTGTAAGTCTGCCGATTGAAAAAATTCTTCTGGAATCTGTAATTTATTCTTTGGCATCCATTCGCCGTCTATACCAAATATGTCATTAACACCATTTTCTCTAAAAACACGTAAGAAACTCCCTGTACCACAACCGATATCAACAACGCTTTTGAGTCGAATCAAGTCAAGAACCAGAGGAACAATTTGTTCTGCTGATTTTAGAGAGCCCGAAGGTTCTGTAAAAAAATTATCTGAGTAAGGTTTTATTTTCATGATAATGATTCTAAAGAGGCGTTTTTAAAAGTTGCGCCAAAAATGGCCACCTCGTGACTATTTTTCTCCAAACATGCAGCCAGGTAACCTAAACCCAAAGGCGGGTGAACAATATGAGCATCATAATTAGGTTGAATAAGTAAAACTTTCATTAAATAAAAATCTCATTTACCACCGTATTTATCATAAATCGCCAACGGAACCTTTGAGGCAAAAAATACCCCCATCAATTTTAAATCAGGATAGGTTTCTTTAATAAGTTCAAGGCGGACTTTATTAGGAAACCCCCAGTGTTCACGCCAAAATTCCTCTACGTTAAGAATAAAATACCGCAAATCTTTTCTTTCAAACACTTCCCGGAAAGGAAGAGGATTAGGTCCCCCGTCATGGTTAAAATAAAAGTCGTTTTTACTCAAATAGGCAAATGCCCTAAAACCCTGTTCGTCGGAAACAATCATTTCGTTTTCCGAAACTAATTTGGTATACTTTTGGTTCTCCTGATAAGAATATTTAATATTTTCCGGAAGAAACATTTTGGCAATATAAAGACAATTTGTCGCTAAGGACACCAAAACCAAACAGAGAATCAGGCTTGCCAATACTTTTTTTAACCTCCGACTCTGGCCAAAAAGCAATATCCAATTAAGGCAAACTATCGCGGCCAAAACAATAAAGAAAAGATAAATAAATGAATTTTTTGAATAGTGAAAGGATTCCGTAAAGCCCCCGAAATTATAAGGACGGGGAATTGATTTGCCTAAATAATTAACATAAAAAAATATAAGGAGGAGTGAATAAAAACTGGATATAATCAGTCCGAGCAAAAATTCTTTGGGGCTCGTTAATCTTTTAGAGGAATTCTCCTCCTGTTTCCACAAAAAGAACAAAGCCCTGGAAATAACATAATAAAGGGGGAAAAATAAAAAGATCACTCTTTTCCAATACATATAGGCGGTGGGGATTTGGAGCCGCGTGATTACGGTAGCTGATAAAAAAATAATCATAAACCAATCGGTCTTATTCAAATTTTTGCGGTTAATAATTAAAACCGGCAGAGAGAGTAAAAACACCAATATGGTATATGGATCAATACTCAGTAAAATTAAAATAAATTTTTGAAAAGTGGGAATAATTTCTTTCAAAAGCGAGCTTTGTCCGACAATTGTGTCAAAATAGAAACGGTACATCGGCAAAACATATTTAAAGGCGCCAAAGAAAGCAAAAAGAACCAGCAAAATTACCCCGGCAGTCACTGATCCCAAAATTATCATTTTCATTTTTTTAGCAAAGGAACCGGTTTTTAGAGACCAGATAAACAAAAATAAAATCATCGTCAAATAAAACGTATAGCCGTCCAATTTGGCCACGATATTCAAGGCGGCAAAAAATACCCCAAAAAAAATGTTTTCAGCTTTTAAATTTTCTTTTGAAATAAAATAAAGAGAAAGGGGCATAAAAAGCAAATATAAATTTTCGGTAAGTGCTGATCTGTTCCAAACAATAATTTCAAAGTTAAGAGCATAGAGTACCAACCCCAGTAACGCAAAAGTGCGGTTTGTCTGTTTTAATAAGATCAAAAAGAAAAAAATCAAACCGATAAAACTCCCAAGCGCCATCGGGAGGCGGAATTGAGCCAGGCCAACACCTAAAAAGCGAAAAGATAAAAAGGAAAGAAGGCCTTGGATAGGCCCGTAAATCATCGGTTGGTACCAATTGCTGTATAAAGCCCAGTGGTTTAAAAGAACCTTATTCCTGGGATTATACCCTACCAGCTTTTCTTCTATTTCTACATGAGTGCTGGGTAAATCGGCTCCTAAAAACAAAAAACGCGACAAAAGAACCAATCCGAAGACCAGTAAAACGAGCAGCCAATACTTATTTTTAATTATTTTTTTTAGGACTGTATTTACCATAAATTGCGGGCTGGATAATTTTTTTACCTTCATAATCAATATCTTCCTCAGGAAAAAACAAAATTCCGGAATACTCATTTGCATCATAAAGCAAACCGGAGGTATATTGAAACACGTCAAAATAGACCAAAAGGTCTTCGTCCTTTGAAGGAAAAAACTTCAGATATACATATCCACCGGCGGAGTCTCCTTTTTCCAGGCTTACGCTGGCTAAAGCTCGCGCCCCAAAGCCGGGGTAATTATAAATATTCCAATTCTTCAAGTTATATGAAACCCCGATTTTATATGCTGATTTCGTGGTAATCTGCAAACTTAAAATTCCGTCTATAAAACCACTCGGCAGGACAAGTTTAACAATGCCTTCTGAAGAATTGTTTGGTACGACAAAACTCCCTTTTTCCGAAGGCTTAACTTCCGGAAAGGATAATAATCTGGAATTAATTTCAGGACCAACTTCCCTAACATATCCCCTGTCAAAGATATTACTCGCTGCGTATTTATAAACTTCGCCTAATTCCTCCCAATTATATGGGGTATTATCGGGAATAATTGTCCTTAAATGGATAACTGTAGGGAAAAAGCTCCCATTCAGAATCAAAAAACCTAAAACCAAAACAAAGCTTACCGCGACAATGGAAAACGACTCTGAAATTCTCATCATCTAATCATATCTTCAAGCTCCTTTTAAGTCAAAGGAATTGTAAGCGCAAAGACAATAAAATAAGTTTTGGCAGCATTTTGGGCGAAAAAAGGATATTAATAGGCACATGACATTCATGAGTGCAATAACATTTACTTTTTTTAATCTTCCCTACCGTTTCTTTTAATTTCTCGCTTCTCCATAGCTTTTGAAAGTCATAATTGGCTTCCCTTAAATTACCCAGTCTGGCGCTTGTTAACATTTCGCACGGATAAACATCACCATTTGAATAAATCACCGCATTTAACTGCCCCGCCAGACAAGGAATTTGAAAACCTTTCAGATAAGTCCGAATAACAAGACGATGCATTAAAATTTTAGTGGCTATAATCATCGGCCAAAGAATAATTTTCCGAAAACCGGAAACTTCACCCTTTAAAAAATCATTTTCCATTTCCCGGCTGAGTTCTTGGTAATATTTAATATCTATATTCTTTGCTTTTGGCCGGCGCGGGGAACCGCGGGTCAAGGCTAAAGTTATCGAATCAAGTTTTATTTCGCTAGAATCAAACTTGTTTATTTGTTTTTTCAGAAAATTATAAATTTCTCCAAGATGTTTTTGATTATAAGACATGTGACTGATAATCGCACCCACCTGTAAGTTGGGATGTATTTTTTTAAGTTCCAATAAATCATTCAAACTTTTTATCGCCTTGTTGAAAGTATCTTTTCCTCCCCTGATTGCATTGTGAAGTTTGCCGATTCCGTCAATTGAAACATCAATTGAAACTTTTAACCCAGGACATTTTTCTAAAATGGTTTTTGTTGAGGTTAATATCATATTATTCAGAGTTCCATTAGTGGGAATAAGCAGGTTTTGAATGTGGTTATTTCTATAAAAGGCTTCTGCGATTTTAGGTAAATCTTTTCTGATAAACGGCTCCCCGCCGCCGAGGTTGAGAAAAAAGAAATCTGCCATTGATAGAGAAATTTTTTCTATTTCCTCTAGGGTTAAGTCGTTCTTTCCTTGATCAAGATTACCCCAGCCGTAGGGATTTTTCTGCCATAAAAAACAGTGCTTGCAGCGCAAATTGCAGTTTGAAGTTGCAATCAAGATTACATATTCCGGAGAAAGCCGGCGGCGCCAAAAATATTTCTTTATTAAACGCAATACTGCCGGCAAATTTTTATTCATAAACGTTAATATTTCCTGTCAAATAAAGAATAATCAACAACTCCCAGCATCGTCCCTAAAAAAGAAGACAACATGTCAAGATAAAAAATTGGAATTACTTTCAAAAGATAAAGCGGTCTTTTTTTGCAACCGATAAATTTAAAAAAACCAAAATTCAACAATAACAAAACAGATAATAATAAAACCAGCAAATACAGGAAACTGATATTTTGAAAAAATATCAACATCAGCAACACAAATAATATCACGGGCGACAATAAAACACTTAAAACAATCGGATACATTTCGCTTACTCTTCCGCCGCTGACCACCACTAGCCTTTCCTTGTCTTTTTTATGACTATTGCGCAAGACGTGTTTGGCTTTGGCAAAAGACAACTTAGCATCATTAATAAGTAAACCCGATAATGAGAATTTTTTTAAATGCGTCACCACAATTTTTTTATCTAATAAAACACAGCATCCTTTTTGAATTAAACGAAAACCCAAATCAGCATCCTCCATAACGGTCTTAATCTGCCGGTTAAATCCCCCGACCTCTTTAAAAACTTTCCGTTGAAGAATAAAACAATGAGAACTTAAATATGAATATTTTTCTTCTTTTATCCGGTAAAAAAAATTGTAATAGTAATAAAAGTTTTTATACTGGGAATAAACATTTTTAATTGGTGTTTGCCACCCGTACACCCCCTGAAGACAAGTATTTTTTGGTAAAAGCTTTAGCTTTTTAAAAACTTCCTTAAGGAAACTGCCGGACACAATCACATCACTGTCAATAAAAATCAACCATTCTCCTTTCGCCTTTTGGGCTCCAAAATTACGTACCCTCCCGGCCCCGCAATTTTCCTTAAGCCGAAAATAGCGAGGAGTAAACCTCTCTGCTATTTCTTTTAAATCCTTTTGAGGCGAACAATCATCAACAACAATTATTTCCGTCTGTTTATTGACTTGTTTTTTTATGGCGGCCAGACAAATCGCCAGCGTTTTTTTACCGTTATAAACAGGAACAATAACACTAAACTTTATCATTCTTGGGCAATAACCACAATTTTATCCAGAATATACTAAAATGACAAATATATATGAGGAAACATAAAATCATTGTGATCATACCTGCCTATAATGCCGGCAAGACCCTGGAAAAAACTTATCGGGATATTCCAAGGGGTCTGGTAAACGAAGTTATTTTAGTCGATGACGCCAGCCGGGATAAAACAATTAAGATCGCCAAAAAATTAAAAATTACTACCTTTGTCCATGAGCACAATCTCGGTTATGGCGGCAACCAAAAAACTTGTTATTGGGAAGCCCTTAAAAGAAAGCCCGACATTGTCGTACTGGTTCACCCCGATTATCAATACGACGCCACACTGACCGGAGATTTGGTGAAACCGATTGTTGACGGCCGGTTTGACATCATGCTTGGAAGCCGAATCCGCAGCCGCAGAGAAGCCCTTTCCGGCGGCATGCCTTTATATAAATATCTGTCCAACCGGTTCCTAACCTTAACCGAAAACTTAATTTTGGGTCTGAGCCTTTCCGAATACCATACCGGTTTCAGGGCATATTCCAAAAAAGCTTTGAAAATTATCCCTTTTCAGCGGTTTTCCAATGATTTTGTCTTTGACCAGGAAACTTTAATTTATGCCGCCAGACATAATTTAAAAATCGGGGAAATCCCTGTCCCAACCCGATATTTTCCCGAAGCTTCTTCAATTAATTTCCGGCGGTCGTTAAAATATGGATTCGAGACTCTTTTTTGCCTAATTAAAAGTTCTGTTTAAAAAAAAGAAGAAATTTCATACAATCGTTACACTCCCCACCAAGGTGATTTGTCGTGAAAATTTAAGGTGCAGTTCTCACAAAGATTTATTTTCTCAAACTCTCTTTTTTTATGAATTTCGTGAACTTCCCTTAATTTTTTACCTTCCCAGATTTCTTTGATCGTCTGATTTTTAATATTTCCTATTATTGTTTTATTCTCGTAATCACTGCAGCAAAGGGGGACATCACCATTCCAAGATATAACCATATCAGTCCAAAGAAGCCGGCAGGGATCCCTTTTCAAAGTTTTATTTGTGATCCTTGTCAACGCTCCAGACCAGTTATGACAATACGATATGGAAACACCATCAACGGCTTTAGCCCATTTTTTAAGATATTCGCTTCTTTCATTAATATTTTCTTCATTCTCAACAAAGCTTAAAATAACTTTCGGTTTAATTGCTTTATTTTTATTTTTTTGCCCTATTAACTCAATTATATTTTTTTCGACTGTATTAAAATCCAGTCCCGGTCTTATTTTTTTATAAGTTTTTTCAGTTGCTGCATCCAAACTGACAATAATTTCATCTAACCCTGAATCTAACATCTTTTTTATATTCTCTTTATCCAAATACATTCCGTTTGTATTGGAAGTTACCAATGGTATTCCCCTATTTTTTGCTATTTTTACTCTTTCGAAAAAGAGCTTGTCCATCAATGGTTCGCCAAATCCATGAAGAACCAGATGCTTGATCTTGGCTTCTTTGCATTGACCAACAATTTTTTTAAATAACTCCATGTCCATAAATCCCGTCTTTCTTTTCATCTTTTCATGAGGGCAAAAAAAACAATTTGAATTACAGATATTGGTATTCTCCACCATTACCCTTAAGGGCATTGCTTCAAACTTCAGCATTTTTTTCCTGATCTTGTTGTCATAAAAAAAAGTATAAATATGGTTGTTTACTATAAACCGTTGTTGTAACAAACCAAAAACAAATCTTTTAAATCTATAATTATAGACAACTTTTTGTTTTACTTTTTCTAAAATGCTCATATTGTTAACAGAAATATTTTTAATCGAGTTTACCATGTTTATGAAGCCAATTAAAAATAAAGTAATCAACAGATAAGGAAAAAAACTTATACTTAAATCTCAAGAGCGCGATTTTCCTTGCCAGAAAAAATATTTTTTTATAGATAAATTTATATGGCCCGTCCGGCAGCTTTTCAATTAACATTATTGTGCTTTTGTCCATCAAGGCAAAAACATACTGGCTTAACATATTGACCCTTTTCGCCATTTTGGGTGAAATCCATTTCTGGCGGGTTATGATTTTAAACGCATCTTCGGGAGATAAAAGATAATTGCTCCAACCGATAAGGCTTGAGGGAATTTTCAGGCCTAATTTTACCGCCCGGTCAAATAACGGCGCGCCGGGATAAGGTAAATACACGTAATAGGTAAATCTATTGCTGTCGGAAATCCCGTTTAGCTTCTCAACAAGAGAAATCGTTTTAGCATACTCATCTTTAATATGCAGTTCGCAGAGTTTTTGGTTTTTAGACCAAGGAAGTCCGAGTAAAAAAGAAAACTGGACTTTAATATGATATTTTTTACAGAGATTGGTAAATTTAATTGTCTCGTCCACTTCTAATTTTTTTTGTATCAAGTCCAAGGCTTCCTGCGAACCTGATTCGGCGCCGGTGTTAATCAGAACACAACCGCTTTTCTCCATCACCTCCCAGATCTCCGATTCATAAGATGCCAGTTGGGAAATTCTGCCGTTAACATGCCGCCATTTAATTTTTATTTGTTTTTTTAAAAGCCCCCGGCAAATTTCATAAACCCTTTTTTTGTCCACAAAAAAATTACTGTCGGCCAAAACGAGGGAGTCGATTCGATATTTTTTTGCCAAAAATCCCCATTCTTCCACCACCCTATCCGCGGTAAGACCGATCCATTGTTTTTTGTATACCACCGGTTCAACACAAAAACCGCATGAAAACGGACACCCATAGCTGGAAACATAAAAAATACCCCTTTTGCCGTATTCCGACGGCTCAACGCACTTCTCAATATCAACAAGATGATACGGTATTGGCGGCAATAAATTGATGTCTCCAAATTGCCTGTTTGGATTAGAGATTATTTTTTTGCCTTTTTTATAAGTAATCCCCAAAACTTGATTTAAGTCTTCTTTTTTCAATAAAGTTTTAACCAATTCCGGAAAAACAAAATCGCCTTGACCTCTGACGACAATATCCACGTTCGGATTTTCGCAAGTTTGTTTTGGAAGTATTGAGGAATGCCACCCTCCCCAGACAATCGGCAAAGCGGGATATTTCTCCTTAACCAGCTTAGAAAGAGCAAGTCCGTCATAAATTTGAAAACCAATCATCGCCGATATGCCCAAACAAATACTGTCTTGTGCTTCTTTTAAAATCTCCTTTTCCGGATTGTCGGACAAAAACCGGCTGATAATTTTTATCTCAAAATTTTCTTTATCAAGAATCCGGGAGATCGCCAAGAGAGAAAGAGGGACACCCCTCCATGAACGGGAATATGAAACCGGAGAGGGCAAAAACAAGACTACTTTTTTCTTCATTTAGTAATTTGCAGCGTTTTAGCAAACGCTTGATTAAAAGTCTCTTTCCATGATATCTTTCCCTTATAAGAAAGAACGTTTTTGCGGCATTGATAATAAAATTTGTCGTCCGTTAATAATTTTAACATTGCCTCAACCATTTGGTTCTTTTCATAATCAACCACCGCCCCCATCTGGTTTTCCCGGATATTGGTGTTCAGTTGTGCAAAAGAAGTGATTATCACCGGCAGTCCGCAGGCCAGATAATCCTTGACCTTTAACGGCTCGGCGAACATCAGCGCCTGTTTGTCTAAAGAAACATAGGGAGCGATCCCCATCGCACATTTCGGTAAATAGTCTAAAGTCCAATCATGATCAGTAAACCCCCAAAAAATAAAGTTGTCGGTTAATTTTTTTTCTTCAACCATTTTTTTGAGTTCCGGCTCAAACGGGCCGGATCCGATAATCGCCATTTTAACCAGGGGAACTGTTTTAACCACTTCTTCTAAAGCGCTTGTCACCAACTGCAAACCTTTAGAGGCCGTAACATGACCAACATATACCAATTTATACCTGTCAAACGGACGTCTTGGAATTTTTATTTTCTCCAAGTCAACGCCGTGGGGAACTTTAATTATTCTTTCGGGCATAACACTTTGGCTCTCTCTTAAACTTTCCAGTCCGGGCGGACTATCCCAAACAACATCGGCTCTTCTGGCGGTAAAACCATTAAAAAATTGAAAAAAAGAATTTAAAATGACACTTTCAAAACGCCTTACCCTGTATTCGTTTTCATAAAATATTACTTTTTTTACAATTTTTAACTTTTTAAGCAATATTCCACAAAAAGCATTTAGACAATCACAACCGATAAAAATATCCCATCTCCCATGCGCCCTTATTAAAAAATAAAAAGTCAATAAAACATCTGAAAAATATTGGATAAAAAACAGGGATTTAAATTTATATTTCGGTCCTGAAATTTCTACTTTAAGTTTCTTTTTTTTATAAAGATAAAATTTTGAACATGGAATAGTACAATATGAAAACGGGTGGGAGATAACTCCAAATAAATCGCAATTCTTTAAAAGGTAATCGGGAAGAGCTTGCATTGGGCCGTAACTTTCGGTCACATGGCCGACCAAAACAATTTTTTGATTGCGGATTGAAAAGTCTTTCTTCTTCATACTAGTAGCATTTTAAGAGACTTTTTAGTATAACATATATATCCTTACATCTTTTATTTTTATGCATTTAACCAAATCACAAAAAAAATATATTAAAAAAAATCTTAGGAAGTTGACCGTCTCTGAAATCGCCGAAAGAATTAAAGTCAATGAAATTGACCTGCAAAAACAGCTGGAAAAAGACCTGGGAGAAGAAAAACTAAACAAAATTATTCAAAAAAACCCCAGCTTTCTAAATAAAGTCTCCCGCCCTTTATCTTTTCAGTGGCCGGGTTTAAAAAATTTCATCAAAGTAAACGTGCCTTTTTTGCTGCTTCTTGCTTTGTTGGTTTTTGGCGTATATGCCAACTGCCTTAAAAATGAATTTCTTTCCGACGATATCGCCGGCATAATGCAGGAAAAACATATCGGCAACCCTTTTTATTTTTTAGTTCATCAGCCAATAAACTTTTTCCGCTATTTCTTTTATGCTATTGTCTATAATATCTTCGGCCTTAACCCGTTTTTTTTCAGGCTACTGAATGTGTTTCTCCATTTAGGATCAGTTTTAACCGTCTTTATGCTGATTTCTTTACTTTATAACCTAAATCTGGCAATTATTGTATCCAGCATCTTTGCCGTACATCCTTTATTTACCGAGTCGGTCACTTGGATCAGCGGCGGCATTCACACCCAATATGCTTTTTTTAATCTTTTGGCGCTATTGCTGTATTTGCTGGCAAAACAGCAAAATTGGCGGAAGAAACTGTATTTTGCCTCTTTAATCTCCTTCGGAATGGCTTTGTTTACCACAGAAAAGTCAGCCATTCTTCCTCTTATAATCATTTCATATGAATTCTCGTTTGATAAAATATCAAAAAATATAAAAAAAATACTGCCTTATTTTGTTTTGAGCGGCGTGGCGGCCATGATTGTTTTTGCCGGCGGCAATTTCAGTTCGAGGGTCACCGCGCTTCACAGCCAATACTATCAGGAGAAAGGATTTTATAATCCTTTCACTCAAATACCGACCGCGATATCATCCTATCTTCAACTATTGTTTTGGCCGGATAAACTTACCCTTTATCATTCGGAAATGGCATTTTCTAACCGGCAATTTTTTTTCATGGTAATAATAACCGCCTTGTACTTTGGACTATTAATCACTTCTTTTCTGAAAAGAAACCTTCGTCAATATTTTTTCTGGCTTTCTTTTTTCCTAATTCCCCTTCTGCCGATGCTTACACCTTTTAAAGTTGCCTGGATTGTGGCGGAACGCTACGCTTACTTGGGTTCAATAGGAATAATTGTTACTATCAGCCTAATCTTTCAAAAATTCAGCCGTACTTTAAAAAATAAATATTTAACCTATGCAACTTTGGCGGTAATTATCACTTCTTTATCTGTCAGAACCATTTACAGGAATAAAGATTGGCAAAACCAAGACACGCTTTGGATTGCCGCGGCCAGAACTTCGCCAAGCAGCCCGCAAAACCATAATAATTTGGGCGATATGTACGGCCGTCATGGCGATCTGCCAAAAGCGGCCGAAGAATTTCAAACCGCCATCAAATTAAAACCTGATTACGGGGACGCCTACCATAATCTGGCCAACATCTACCGTTTAATGGGCAAAAATGATCTGGCAATTGAAAATTATCAAAACGCCATCCGTTTTAATCCTAATCTTTGGCAATCTTATCAAAACATTTCGGTTATTTTGTTTGAAAACGGAAAAATTGAACAAGCAACTTCCTATATTAATAAAGCCATAGAAGTAAATCCAAACAATCCGGATCTTTATGTCATTTCCGGTTATATTTTCTTAAACACCGGAAACAAAGAAGCGGCAAAAACTGAATTCTTAAAAGCGCTGCAGATTGACCCCAATAACCAAAACGCAATAAATTTCATAAAAAATATTCAATAATTTATCTTTTATCCCCCTATATAGGTTTTTTCTTTAAGATTAATTTTGTGAGCGGATGTTTTAAGACTTTTTTGAAAATACCCGATTGGAAAAAGAAAACCATAAACAAGATGGGTGAGGAAAATTGAGAAAACAACAAGAGCGGTCAAAAAAAGATTTTTTTCTTTTAACAAAACTTTTAAACCGGAAAAGAACAGCAGTAAAAAATAAACGGCAAGCAGTAAAAAAACCGGATATTTTAATAAAGGGAAAATAACCGCCCCTAAAATACCAAGTAGCAGGCCATAAGAAAAAAAAGAGGGAAAGAAATAACCGATTTTAAATGATGTTTCCGGAAATATTTTTGCAAAATGTCCGCGTCTTAAAGCATAACGGCTGATTTGCTTTAAGTGGGGTAAAAAAACAGCCCGCCGATGATGATAAACTAAAACGCCGGGGTCATAAACAATTTTTTTATTCAGTTTGATAATATCCAAACACAGTTTTGTGTCTTCACCCGGCCAATGATGAATATCAAAACCGCCAATTTTTTCAAAAACCTCTTTTCTGACCAATAAATTTACAGACGGAAAATCAACCACTTCCCGCCTGGACAAAACTTGATTTCTGTAAACGCCCGCTCCGCCGCTTCCCAGCCAGCTAGCCCAAACCCACCCCGATGCTTTTTGAAAAATATTATCAGAGACCGGAGTTAAAGTTGGACCGCAAACCGAAGCAATTTGGGATCCTTCTTCAAATATTTTTATGGCATTTTTTAACCAATCAGCTTCAGGAAACGAATCATCGTCCAAAAAAGCCAAAATTTCACCTCTAGCTTTTGTGGATCCTAAATTTCTTTTATACGCCGGTGTCGGCTCACCGCTGGCAATAACTTTTGCGCCATTGATTTTTTCATCCCCGTCAGTGACAATTATTATTTCAAAAGCTTTTTGGGTTTGTTTTTCAAGAAAAAATACCGTCTCTTTGACATAAGGGGTAATGGTGCGGACGGGAATAATGACAGAAACCTCAATTTTTTTCATCCAACATTAATTCTCATGTCTAAATCTTTGTCATAAATCCAGATTCTCTTGTTTTTAGTGTCGTAATAATGTTTTATCTTCAACCGATACAAAATTGCCAATGTATCCAATAATGAGAATAAAAGACCGTTTGGTTTAAAAACGTTCTTGAAACTTACGGCATGAGTGGAGTCGTCAAAACTGTAGGTTAATTTTATCGGCGCTTCGAAAATTCTTTTGTAACCCAAACTTCTCGCTACCAGTAAAAGCTCCAAATCAAAGGCGTATCTTTTAACCAGTAATCTCGGAAGAACATCGACCAAAACCTGCCGTTTAAATATTTTTAAACCGGCTTGAGTATCCCGAACATTAAGGCCGGTAAAAAAACGAACAAACAACTGATAAAGGAAACTGATAATCCGTCGGCTTTTAGGATAATTAACTTGGGAAGCGGGGTGCAGTTTTGAACCGACGATAATATCGGCGTTATACCATTCCATGTGCTCCAAAACCATGCTGATTCCGTTCGGGTCGATTTCCATGCCGGAATCAATAAAAGCAATAAAATTACCTTTTGTTCTGGCCATTCCATAACGGACCGCATATCCTTTTCCGTGATTTTCCTCATAACTGAATATCTTTACTTTTGCGGAGGATACCTGCCGGGCTTTTTCGTATGTTCTGTCCAAACTGCCGTCAACAACGCAAATAATTTCGTAATCATACCGAATCTGTTTTAAAGTGTTCTCAATGCGGTGCAGATCTTTAACTATCGTTTTTTCCTGTTTATAAGCGGGGACAATAACCGAAAGCATCTCTTTCTTCATTTATTTAAGATTGTATCATTTTTCTGTCTCTTTGTAGAAATTTTCCAGGGAAAAAAGTCAACAACATCAGCGTCAGAAGAAAAAGGACGCCGATATTTACCCGGACAATTTGCCCAATAGACTGATGAAAAAACAGTATCAGGATAATTTGGGAGACGGCAAAAATAAATGACAAAAAAATCGGTTTTGATTTAAAAATCGACAGATAAAAATTCATCAGCAAGGAGCAGATTGAATAAATAGAAATAAAAACCGCGAATAGTCCCAAATTTCCCGAGGCGCCAAGAAAACTGTTTCCAAACAAAAAACCAATCATCTGTTTTGGGAAAATAAAATATACCGCGCCAATTGTCAATGAAATCGCCAAAACAACAGAAAAACTGAACCAGAAAAGTTTCCGGTAGTCTTCCCCTTTTGATTGTTTCTCGGAAACCATCGGAAACATCACC
>Ga0210057_1004444_pt1 | contig 18642 bp, 27 predicted proteins | sample CryGeyCG2114_010_2_FD_183968 | JGI IMG/M metagenome (GOLD analysis project Ga0210057, IMG submission 183968) | Groundwater microbial communities from aquifer - Crystal Geyser CG10_big_fil_rev_8/21/14_0.10 (SPAdes) (version 2) | ecosystem: Environmental > Aquatic > Deep subsurface > Groundwater ...
CATCTTTTTCTTTTTTATAAGCTTCCTTAAGAAATTCTATTTGTTTATTGTTCATGTTTATACCTCCCAATAAACAAAGATAATTGGATATATAAATCTTGGGGAATAATTAATGTCTTAGGCTATAGAATATCCTGGCCATTCTTCATGTCCACTCATTCCTCCGGTTGCAGCTTCACTATGAGCCTTATCTATCACAACATATGTTGCATCCTTTCTAGATTTATCTATCGACAAGTATTCTGGTCCTGATCCTCTTCTAATTCCTTCAATATAATGATCAGGCATTATCGTTGCATCTACTCTATAAGTATTTCTTGTATCACCACCACCATATCCTTTACATGCTTTAACAAAAAATTCACTTTGAACAACATCACCTATATTCAAGTTATTATCACGATCATCACTTCTTACAACTCTAAGAATTTTTTCCTTTCCAGACTTTTTTCCATTTTTTCCTTTAACCATTTTTAAAATAAAAATAATATTAACTTCTTGCAACTCTAACTGCAACTACAATTATGATAACTACAAGAACAACATTAAGCAATCCTATTCCCCAAAGATACCAATTATCTTTACTGATGAATGATCCTGCTTTGATTCCAGGTAGTTTTATTCCCCCAGATGCTTTTGTTATTTCAAGTTCAACAGTTTTTCTTGCAGGAGCAGTACTTCCAGATGCTTGAATTTCAACATTGAAATTTTGTTTTCCGACAGCATCTTTATTTGGAGTTAATGTTACTGTAACGTCTCCTGATTGACCTGCATTAAGAGTAAGAGTTTTAGGAGAATAATCACCTGTAGCCCAATCATCAAAACCAGAAACGTCCACATTAAATGTAGATGCTTCATTTCCAGAGTTTGTGACTCCAACTTTGACTACTAATTCTTCTCCAGCTTTACCGCCAGATTCAAGAACTGGTGCTACGATAACTCTAGTTTCTTTAACGACCGGACCGCAACTTCCTTCAACTTGTAATTGTGTTGAGAATGTGGCTTTGCCGTCATCATCGTTTTCGAATATATCTCCATTGTCATCAGTCACATATATAGATACAGTGTAAGTCTTTTCTTTAGTCTCTTTAGGGATATCTAATATAAATGCGACATGATCTTTTTTTAATGAATCTATTGATCCTATGCTTTGTGATTGAGATAATTTTAATTGTGGATCGTTTATTCTAAGTTCTGCAGTCACATCGTCTTCATCGCTATTTCCTATGTTCCAAACGTCAGCAGTTATTGTTGCTTGATTTCCGCATGCTACAGGAGTAGGTTCGGTTTTAATATTAGTCAATATAACAAAATCATCACTTAATTTCATTTCTATGCCTTCAGAATCGCTTGCGCAAGAATCTTCACCATCGTAAGTTCCAGCTGCAACTTCACCTGTAGCTCTTACATATAGAGTATAATCTGTAACATCAGATTCAAGGTCTTTTGGATCTACTGTGAATGTGAATGTAATTGTTTTATCATCTCCATCTTTAACATCAAAATCTTTTTCTGAATCTTCAGCAACACAGTTTTTGTTTTCGTTATCAAATAAGCACCATTCAACTTGGATGTTGTTAATTTTTTCTTTTCCGTTGTTATCAACTGTGACTTCGACTTCGACTTCATCGCGAGGATACCATTCATTATCGTCTTCGCTAAATCCATTTACATTTAGGTTTTCTATTGATAAGTCTATTTCACCGTTATTTGTCACATCACAATAATTGTTTGAGTTTATTTCAACAAGTATAGTCCTTGTATCAGCGCCTGATGAAACTATCAATTCAGAAGTGTAAGATTCTCCTAAGTTAAATTTAGATAAATCTATTGATGTTTGTGGATCAATTGTTATAATAGATGATGCGCCTATATTTGTTTTTGTTCCAGTCACATCAAAAATAACAACGTATCCATTTTCCCCTTCTATTGATATTGTTGAAGGAAAATCTACATTTATTGGAGTTAAAGGTGTAGGATTAGTAATTGTAAAAGTTTTAGATGAACTTGAATCAAAACTTAATGTAGCTGGTGCGACAGTGAATGAAGACGCGCTTACTAAAGAAGCGATAATTACCAACGATAAAATGCTTAAACTCATAATTGTTAATGATTTTGTTTTCATTTTTGTAGTCATTCCGGAGTAACTATGGTTTATAAATATTTCTATTTTTGAGAATATGTTTATTTTGTGATGAGACTTTAAAAAAATTTGGGTTGGGTTATAGCGTCGATGTTTTAATGTAAATGTATAAACTTTCGTGATGCGACCTATAATGGTTTGAGGAGGGATTTCTAAAACCAATTAAAATGAGGACGTCTCACTTTTAAAAAAATTTAAATATATCAATAGGTAAGGTTTATTGTTAAAAATGCCGTTAAAATCAAGAGAAAATACACTTGGGGCTTATGCTTTTCTGTTAGGGGTCATTCTTGCTATAGTAATAGGATTGATTACATCTACGTGGCTTAGAAGGGCATTTCCTGAATTATCTACTATTAATAGTGCGGTTTATCCTGCCATTTATGGTTCGCTAGTAATATTAGGCATAATAGTTGGATGGATGAATGTTGGAGGAAAAGATTCACAGACATTTATGATTGCAGGAGCGGTTTTAGTTGTTGTGAGTAATTTTGGAATGCAAGGAGTTAGCTCTTCTATTATAGGAGCGGGTGTAGGAGAGATAGTCAGAAGCGTTTTTGGATCTTTGATTGCGTTATTTGCACCGGCTACAATAATTGTTGCATTAAAAACAGTGTTTAGTATTGCTAATGTTTAGAAATTCTTTAAGATTAAATTATTGAAGAAAGATTATAGAAAAAAAATTAATTACATATCAAACTTGTTTGATTTTTGATCTTTTGTTGGTTTTAATAATTCTTTGTGTATCTTTGCGAAAGATGGAGTTGCGACAATTATGTTCTCTCCGAATCCTGCAATACTTCCCTCGAGAGCATCGACTGTCTTCTTTATCTTTGAAACAGCTCTCTTCAATTCAATAGAATCTTTTTGTCTTAATGTTTTGATATCAACTAAGGTAATAGTATAACCTTCTCTTAAAGCGTTGAGAACTTCGTTGACGTCTTCATATGTCTTTAAGAAGAAAAGTTTGACAACAACTTTATTGTCTTTTTTGTCTTGTTCTAAATCAATCTCAATATATTCTCCAGAAGTATCGTCTCCCCCCGTCAGTCGAGATAAACTCTCTTTTATTGATTTGAAAACCATAAAAATAGATAGATAGGTGATTTATAAAGATTTCGTAATTTAAATGATAAGATTGTATAAATCGTTACATTAATTTTTCTTGGAGTTCTTGAAGCTTATTACTCAATTTATCTTCTTGTTTTTGCAAAGATTCAAGTCTTATCTTAAGAAGTTTCTCTCTATTTGATAATTCTTCAACTATTGAGTCTTTAGGAGATCTTAACATAAGCTGTCCAACGATTTTATAGACGTCGTCTTTAGAATTTTTTATTTCATTCAGTGCAGATTCAGTCTCGGTGAGTTCGTATTGAAATGCCTGTTTTTGCATTAAAATATTTTGAAGATTCTGCTGGATGATCTGGAGTTCCTCAAAATCTTTAGTTTTATCAGAATCTTTTGCCATTTTAAATAGCCTTTAATTTTCTTGAATGAGTTCTAGGCTTGTAGAATATTTTGCTATTACAAAAAGGACAGATGAATCTAGCATCGAGCTTATTGCTTTGAATTTTCTTTCCACATTTGAAACATTTATATACAGCCATTTTAATTGTTATTTTTGTTGGGTTATAAATTTATCTTAGTTTAAATAATATGTATTTGATGCAAAAGTTTTTCCGCATCTTGCACAATTCCATATACCTTTAGCTTTTCTTTTTACGCCGAGCTTTGAGCAAAAAGGACATTTCTGTTTAACTCTTTGTTTGCTTTCTACGTCGGCGAATTTGTCTCTGACTCGTTTTCCATATCTAGCTCCGAATCGACCGGATGCTCTTGTTTTTTTTGATTTGCTTGGCATTTTAATGAATATTATTCTAACTTGCTCGCGATCCCGCACACCTCCCCACCTTACACCCTTACCACGAAATCGCTCGATGGGGATGCCCGGATTTGAACCGGGGTCGTCAGGTCCCAAACCTGAAAGGCTACCAGGCTACCCCACATCCCCTTATTGAAATGAAGGTGAGGACGTATTTATAAAACTTTCAATTATTTTTTACCTGCTGATTTTTTTGAAGCAGGCGCCTTTGTGGCAGTTGCAATTGGTGCGACTTTAGCCGTCGCTGATGGTGCGGCCGCAGGAGCTTCAGCTGCAGCTTTTGATGCTTCTTCTGCAGCACTTGCTTCTTGCTTCTTAATTTGTTCTTGTTTAGCTTTAAGTTGGTTAAAATAATCGAGTAAATCTTTTTTCTTATCTGGAGAAGTTTGAGTTTTTTCTTGAGAAATTTCCTTATCATATTTACCTGCATCAATTTCTTTTATCACTTCAAGAGGCATTTTATTCTCTATTAAAATTCCAAGAGATGTGCAAGTTCCTGCAACAGTTTTAACTGCGGATTTCAAATCTTTGCATAAAAGATTTGGCATTTTTGTTTTTGCAATAAAAATTATTTGCTCTATTGAAGCATTTGCAACTTTCTCTTTCACCTGAAGACCTGAACCTTTTGGAATTCCTAACTCTTTTTTTAATAATCCTGAAACAGGAGGAGAGAAAACTTGAACCTCAAATTGTTTTGTCGAGGGATTTATATGAAGTTCGATAGGAACTTTCATCCCTTTGAAATCTTTAGTAGAATCATTAACTTTAGCAATTACTTGCCCCATGTTGATCCCTGCTGGTCCAAGTTTTTGACTTAGGGCTGGACCTGGAGACATATTTCCACCGTCGGCTAAAATTTTTATTATCATTTTAAAATCCTATAATTATCTTGTGTTCTCTTCTTCGTCTTCTCTTCGAATAACTCTAACATTATCTAATTTAATTGTTACGGGAAGTGGAACAACTGCTCCAAGCAAACTAACCGTTACCTCTTCTTTCTGTTTGTCTATTCTTAAAACTTTTGCTTTTTCTTTTTTAAATGGTTCAGATATAATTTCAACTATGTCACCTTCATTGATGTTGATAGTTTCTACTGATGGTTCAAGCATAGCTTTTACTTCATCATAAGAAATTGTTTTTCCGATTATTCCTTTGACGTAAGGCAAATTAAATGCTGCTTCTTCGGCAGATTCTCTATCTTCAGCCTCGAGCAAGATATATCCTCTAAGCCCATTTGGACGAGAGACAGTGTATACATTCAGTTGTTTTTTAATTGCATGCTCTGCTATTAAATCAAGAGCTCGTTCTTCTTTATTCGTTGTAACTTTTATTATGAAAATCATTTTGCGAGGACACCTACGGTTTCCTTCGCTTAATCTTCCCTCTCGATGCGGATGGACGACTTTTTAAGTTGCCTCCGACGAAAGTCGTTAAGCGTATTTAGTTCCTACTACTCCTAATTTACTAGAAGCAGTTATATTATTTAAAATGAGTGGTTTATAAATTTTACTTATCTGGTTCTTTGTTACCTTAATTGGTCTTTTTCTTGCCAAGTGAGAGATTTTTTATAATCTTTTTTCCTTAGAAATCTATGATAAAAGAGTGGATAAATCAAATCGTTTGTGGAGATGCACTTAATTTGATTAAAGACTTACCAAACGAAAGTATAGATTTAATTCTCACAGACCCACCTTATGGAATTAAAAAAGAGGGAATAAAAAATAGTTCAGATTTAGAAACCTTTTATTACCTTCTTCCAGAATGTTATAGAGTTTTGAAAGAAAATGGGTTTTTTATAACCTTTTTTAGTACAAAACTTCTTCCAGAAATTTTTAAGAAAAATCCTTTTGTTTATCATTGGCAATTTATTTTAAATTGTCCTCTTGGGAGTGTCCGTTCTCCAATAGGATTTAGTAAATATATGTCTTGTTTGGTTTTTAAAAAGGGAAATCCAAAAATTATAAAATGGAATAAAGATATATTTAATGATTCTCCTTCTAAGATGGTGGAACCAGATGAGGGTTTTATTAATCATCCAACTCCAAAACCAAAACAATTTATTTCTGAATTGTTAAAAATGTTTTCAAAAGAAAATGATATAATTTTAGACCCTTTTATTGGTTCAGGAAGTACTGCCCTTGCTTGTTTTTTAACTAACAGAAAATTTATTGGTTTTGAAATAGAAAAAGAATATTGCGATTTAGCAACAAATCGGTTAGAAAAATTAAGGTACAGAAACATTTAAAAGTAATCGGTACCTTAAATATTTCAGAATGAAAATAATAACAGCAATGTCTAAAAAAGTAGGTGATAAAGAATATTCAAAATATCTTCTTAATCTGCCAAAAGAAGTTGTTGAAGATTCTAAACTTTTAGGAAAAGAATTAAAGGCAAAAGCAGAGAAAGAAAAGATTATTATTGAGAAAGAATAAGTTTAAATTCACTTATTTACTATATTTTTTATGTCACTATCTTTACGATTCTATCAATCTCAGGAAAAGATAACAGAGGAGATAGTTAAAAAATTAGTTAATCACTTTGATAATAAAGAGAATCCCACAGAAGTATCCTTATTTAGAGAAGGAATAATTGAAGGAACTAAAAAATATAAAATATTCAGAATTGGAAAAATAGTAACAAGACCCTATAAAACATATAAAGTAGAAAATGATTCAGTAGTTCCTATTGAAGACACAGAACAGATTTGGGAAGAAGAGTATGCTTATTTTAAAATGGATTCAGATGAGATTTATGTTGAAGGTTCTGGTGCTGGTTGGGTTTCAAGTTTTATATCAAGAGTATTATTTGGAGAAGATGATAAAATAGAATTATTAGAAATAGACTTAAAGAAATTAGAAGAAGACATAAAAAAGAAAAACAAATTTCGTTCTATTGGAACTGGTTTTATAGATAATGATGGAACTAAAGTAAGATTAACAAATTTTAGTGGACTTGACTTAGAGGAAAATAGACATATAAAAGGATGTGAAATTATTGAAAAACAACATATAGACATTATAATTGAAAAAGATGGATTAGAATTTAAAGTTTTAATCTACCCTGATGGGAAAGTTACTTTTTTGACTTATAAACAAGATAGAACCGTGGCATTAAGAATATTCTTGAAAATTTGGGAAGAGATAAAGCCATATAGTTAAATAAAATTATTTCTCCAAATTCTTAAACATTCTTTAACTAAAGGTTCTATTTTAGTAAAATTTTTATCTCCTATAGAGATAGTATTTGTGCCTATTGAGTTTCCCAGATAAGTACAGGTTATATTCTCTTCTTTTCCAAGTAAAGAATAAACTCTTAATGTTACAGCAATAGTTTTTAATTTTAATTCCTTTAATTCGTTTATTGTTTCTTCAAGGATATTAATTGTGTCTAAAAAATATCCTTTTAAAAAGAAAGGTATTTTATCTTCATTTATTGTTTCTAATGTTATGGTGAAGGGATTTTTAGTATCTCCCTCAGTAATTCTAATTCTAAATGCTGTTGGATACCCCTTAATTTTAAATTGATAATTTGATTGATTAATTATCTTATTCTCATCAAATCGTTTATTTTCAAAAACTTTTTCAATCTTTTTCTGAATATCATTAATTTTTGGTCTTTTCTCTGTTTCTAATATAACTTTAGTAGAAGCAAGAGGAGATTTAGAAGTTAGTCTGTACAGAATCAGATTATCTAATCTTCCCCTTTTTATTACCTTATCTAAAAAATGATGAATAAATAATGAAATCATATAGATTAAAAATACTCCAAATACCCATTTCAAAATAATTTCTATCATTAAAAAGATTTCAACCATTTTTATTTAATATTTCTTTTAGCTCTTTAAATGAAATTTTATTAGTTAAATCTGTTGCTATCTTCAGTATTTCTAAATATTCTTCCATAGTATAATTTGTTTCCGTTTGTTCAATACTAAAAGATTTCGTTTTATCAAAAATATTCTTTCCTTCTCCTTGTTTTTTGAGGGTAATTTCTCCCCACCTTCTTTTTTGTACTTTCATGGTAGAACCTATGGTATAACTGATAATTATACCTTTATAAAACTTTAGTTTAATATTATGGTACCGAAAGATATATAAATGGGTGGTACCTAAATATATTATGGTACAGAATATAAAAACAAAATGTCCTCACTGCAAAAGCGAGAGTATAGTTAAACGAGGAACTTTCCAAACAAAAGCACACGGAAAACAGCAAAGATATTTCTGTAAGAACTGCAATAAGAAGTTTATTGAAAGAAATGGTTTTTACAGAATGAGAAATAATGAAAAGAAGATTACTCTTTCTATTGATTTATTTTATCGTGGAGTTTCAACAAGAAAAGTCCAAGAACATCTTAAAGCATTTTATCCTCATAATGCTTCACATAAATCTATTTACAAATGGATTATAAAATATTCAAAAAAGATTTCTCAATTCACAGATAATCTTAAACTAAAAGTCGGGCAAGAAATACAGCTTGATGAAATGGAATATTCAAGAAGAAAATACCCAAACAGAAAAGGGGTAGATAAAAATTGGTTTATTGACTGCATAGATAGTAAAACTCGTTTTATGGTTTCTTCTGAGTTTGTAAGGGGTAGAGAGCAAGAAGAAATAAAACAAGTTCTTAAAAGAGCAAAAGACAAAACCGAAGAACAAGTTAAAGTCGTTACAACTGACGGATTAACTGCTTATCCTTATGCTATTCAGAAAACCTTTACTCTAATTGAGAAATCAAACACTAAAAAATATGGAGTTACACACAATAGAGTTAATGCTTCAAAGGGCGAGGGATTTAATATTATGATTGAGCGATTACATAATAACATAAGACAAAGAACTAAAACTTTTCGTGGATTTCACGGCTCTATTGAATCTGCAAATGCTATTATGAAAGGTTTAGAGATTTATTATAATTTTATAACCAAACATCAAACTCTTAAAAGATGCCCTTACGAGTTGGCTATTCCTGAACTTAAAGAAAAATTAAACAATCCTAATAAGTGGCTTTCACTTATTGAGTTATCAAATACAAATAATTAAAAGATGGGAAAGAGTAATATTAACATGGAAGAAGTGAAGAAATTTGTCTTAGGACAATATTTTACAAAAGAGGAAATGGTTAAGAGGGTCATAGATTTATTGCAGAGTTATAAACAATATCCTAAAGAGATTTCAATTTTGGAACCCTCAGCAGGAACTGGAAATTTTGTTAAGGAGTTAGGAAAAAGAGGATTTAATAAAATAAGCGAGTGTGAAATTGATAAAGATTTAACTAATAATCCCGAAGATTTTTTTGATTTTGAAGAAAAAAATAAGTTTGATTTAGTTATCGGGAACCCCCCATTTACAAAATACAATGTTAAGAATAGTTACTTCTATCCTTCAAAATATTCAAATATTTCTTTTTTAGAAAATAATCTGAATAAAAAAGAAAAAATGCAAGTAGAAAAAGCATTTATCTTAAAGTCCATAAAACATCTAAGGAATAAAGAATCAAGTATCGCCTTTGTTCTACCAATATCCTTTTTTATCGGAAATAAAAATAAAGAAACAAAACAAATAATCTTAGATAATTTTTCTACCATAATAATTTATCAAAATGATAAAAATTGGTTTGAAGAACCAATTCCTTGCTGTTTTGCCATATTTACTAATCTTAATAATTATAAAAATAAAATAATTTTGCTATACGAAGATGGAAAATGTGTTAATGAAATTTTGGATAAAGAGAAATTACTCACAGAAGAATTAATACCTAAATCTTTTCTTTACAAAAAAAATAATGGGAACGGAAACGGGAAACACCTGCTTTCAAAATATCTTTCAGAAAAAAAAGCAAAATATCAAAGAGATTATAAGAATAACAATATTTCTGGGGCAAATATTTTAACAAAAACAAAAATTCCTGAAGGAAAAGAAATTAGAGATTATTCTTTAGCCGTTGTTCGTGTTGGGAATTCAAGTATAGGGAAAACAGGTTTAATTAATATTAAAGAGGATATTTTAAATGATATGTTCTACGTTTTTGACTTTAAAGATGAATATAATTTAAATAAAGAGTTAAAAGAAAAAATAGTTTCAGAAATTACGAATAATCAAGAACATTTTAGAAATATATCTGTTCGTGTTGGAAGTAAATCTATGAAGAAAACAGATTTATTGGACTTCAAAATTAACCTTTAATTATTCCTTTTAAGATTGTTTTCATATCCCAATCGTGGTCTTTAGAAGTTATCATAAAAGATTTTGCAATATTAAATAAATCTTCTTTAGATAAATCAATAATAACTTTCTCGTTACTTTTTGCTTTTCTTCCAATTAATGATTTTCCTTCTTTATCTTTTATTGATTTTATCCAAATACAAAAATAAACCATTCCTTGATAACCCACTGCTTTTTGTTTATGTTTTATCTGTATTTCGGTAAAAAATTTATCATTCATTCTTTTGATGAATAATGGAGCGTTTTCTTCATAATATTCAAAATTCTCTGAAATAGATTTGTTAAGTGATTTTCTCTTAACAGAATATTGATTCTCAATATCCACTTTTTCTTTATTGAAGTTGAGTAATTCTTCAATTTCTCTTTTAGAGATAACATTATTTTTCATAGCCATTTCAAATAAATCTGCAAGTTCATACATCACATAAGTCTTGTTATCTTTATGTTCTTTAATAATTAATATTTGATTATGTTTTTCAAATATTTCTTTTAATTTTTTCTTAAAATCTTTTCTTTGTATATCTTCTGTTTGTTCAAAGAAATTAACTAAATCTCTTATTAATTCACTTGGCTTAAAATCTCTAAAATAATCTTCAATTAACTCTTTCTTTTTCTGTTTACTCCTTTTTATACTTTTGAATTTATCCCAAAGAGTATCAAAAGGCATAAAATAAGAAATCTGCCATTCAATATAATCTTCATTAGAAAGATTATCTTCAGTTTTTAGTGGTTCTCCAAATTCATTCTTCCTTCTTTTTACTCTTGCTCTACCTGTTGAAGTCGTAAGAGGTAACTCATATTTTAAGGTATTTTCTGGCATATTATTTAATTAAACCAATTTCTTTTAATTTATTTAATCTCTCTTGATGTTCTTCTTCTGTTAATGGTTTAGAATTTTCTATCTCATTAAGTCTTTGATTTCTACTTTCTTCATTTTGTTTAGAAATCATACCTTGTTTATGTCTTGCTCTATTTAAATTCGCCACACTTGGAGTTGCCATAAAAACAAGATAATTCTAAAACTTAAAAACCTATCTAAAAAGACCAATTAAGGTAACAAAGAACTTATCTGGGAAATCTTGAACTACAACGTTTGAGGGTAATTAAATTTATAAATAATTTAATAGGGAAGATAGGATGAGAAAAGGACTTAGAAATAGTTTGGTTGGAATTCTTACAGCTAGTGCTTTATATCTTGGAGGATGTGCTATTGGATTAACTGATGAAAAAGATGTAAGAGGGGGTCAAAGAAATGTTTATGATGTTTCTTCTAAAATTCAACCAACAACTAACAAAAAAGCTGTGGTATTTGTTATAGATACTTCTGGAAGTATGGATGAGAAGATGGGAAGAGAGAAAAAGATAGATAGTGCTAAAAGATCTTAGAAAGTAATTCTTGAAGATTATAAAGAATATGCAGAAAAAGACAAAGAAGTAAAAGTGGGTTTGTTTTATTTTTCCGGAAATGATGTAAAATGCGCTGTTCCAGTTGGAAATTTTAACTATAATCTATTAAAATCAAAAGTAAATGGCCTTGAAGCTAATTCAAATACTCCTCATGGTGTTTCTTTAGCATATGCTGAAAGAGAAATTGATAAAACAGGGTATGTGGATAAAAGTATTGTATTATTAACCGACGGAATGAATAATATAGGAGAGAGTCCTCAAGGGATATTTCAATCTATCATCAAAACTAATGAAAGCTACGGTGATTCTAAAACAAATTTGTACATAATTGCATTTAATACGGATCCAGAATATTTTAACAGATTAAAAAATGATGGAGCAGTAGTGTATGAAGCAAAAGATGGTTCAGAATTATCCAGAGTCTTAAAAGAGAATGCGGAATTAATTCTTGAAAAGATAGAATAGATTGATATTCACTTATTTTATAATATAACTCATAATTATAGCTATCAAAAAACCTATAGCACCGATCACCAAGATTCCGATTGCAGATATTTTAGCGGTTGTCTCAAATTCTTTTTTAGACGGTTTTCTCAAAATGTGCCAAACTCTTTTACATTGAATAAAAAAAGATTTTGATCTCGTTGTAAAGGGGACTTTTTCGTTTTCCATAAAAAGTAGAGAAGATTGGGGTTTTTAAAATTTTAGATAGGGTTATTATTCAAAGAATTCAATTCCAAGTTCTTCTTCGATTTCGGCATGACGACGTAGTTCTAAAGAATCTCCAACACCAAGAATTTGGGCAGATTTAACACCGGTTACTATTAATAAAACTCTAATTGTTTTTTCCATGTCGTCTGAAATTTGTGCTCCCCAAATAAGCTTGGCATCTGGTGATAATTTTTCTCCGATTGTTTCTATTATAGATTTACATTCATCTAGCGACATGTCTGGACCGCCAATAATATTTACTAATGCTCCTGACGCACCCGAGATATCAACATCAAGTAGAGGATTTTCAATTGCTTTTTCAACAGCTTCGATCGCTCGATTTTGAGAATCTGATTCGCCTAAACCAATTAATGAAACGCCGCCGTCAACCATGACTGCTTTTATATCTGCAAAATCTAAATTAACTAAACCCGATGTTGTCACAAGTTCTGTTGTTCCTTTTACGGCGTTCGTCAAAATTTCGTCGGCTATTTTGAATGCAGTGTGAAGAGGTAAATCTGGAGCAAGTTCAAGAAGTTTATCATTAGGAATCACTATTAATGTATCGACGACAGATTGCATGCGTTCAAGACCGTTCATTGCATTTTCTATCCTTTTACGTCCTTCAATAGTAAACGGAAGTGTTACAACTCCAATTGTTAAGGCACCTTGTTTTTTAGCAATTGATGCAATCACTGGAGCAGCTCCAGTACCAGTTCCACCACCAAGACCGCATGTTATGAAAATCATATCACTTCCTGAAAGCTTCTTTTTTATTTCGGCTTCGGATTCTTTTGCGGCTTCTTCACCGACTTTAGGATTTGAACCAGCTCCAAGACCCATAGTAAGTTCTTTTCCAATAAGGATTTTTGCGTCGGCATTAGCATAAAGCAAATCTTGAGCGTCGGTATTTACTGCAATCAATTCTCCGCCCTTGATACCTATCTCTCTCATTCGAGATAAAGAATTATTTCCACCGCCTCCAACTCCAACCACTTTTATTTTTGCGGTTTGCTTTTTTAGAAGCTCTTCAAGTTCTCTATCTATATTTCTAACTTCCTCAGAAACTTCGTACATAGAACTATCCCTTTTTATCATCTCTGCCATTAAAGTTTATAATAAAATGGATTTATAAGGATTTATGTGAATTATTGGACTATTAAAAATTAAACACTACTAAAATATTTGAGTAGCGAGGGATTGACTGAAATGTTCTGTGAAGGATCAGATTGTTTTGAAAGCCCAATTGCACCATTCATAAACTTTCCATGATAGTTTAACAAATCTCTAATTTCATCGGAATATCTTAACCTCAAGGGAGATTTTGTGTCCATCTCTTCACTTAGGTGCAAACTCTGTCTAAAAATTACTCCCTTAGAAACTTCTGGTTGATATGTTGTGGATTTTGTAGAATTCCAACTTGATATGGCAAAATAATCGAACATCATAAATCCAGAGATAATCGCCCCTTCTTTTTTTGCAATCACTCCATTTTTTGGAGACAGCACATCAAAACATGTTTCTAGATTATAAGGAAAAACTCCGAATATACTCACTCCACGATTGTCTATGGCTTTTTTTAAAGAATTAATTGTCATTTCATCATCCATAAAAACAAGGTCATATCCATCAAAAGATATTGCTTCTTTTGATCTATCAATGAATCTTCTTAATCGAGAAAAATATTCTTCTTGGCTAATAGATGGATTATTGTAATCAGGAGAAGAGTTTTTTCGTCGAACCTGTTCTTCCTTGGTTCTTTTAAAATATCCTCGTGGATTAAGATTACTGAGACTGAACATTATGAATGGGAGTGGAATTGATATAAAAAGTTTATTGTTGTTAAGAACATTAATTTTTCTTTAGAATTTATTTTTTAGGCTTAGAAACTTTTTCTTTTTGAGTTTTTTCTTCTTTATTATCTGCATTCCCTAAATCGAGATCGTAACCAATTATTTCTTTGAATTTTTCTCTGAAAAGTTCTATGAATTGACTGAATTGCTTTTGCTTTTCTTCAAGATCGAAAATGATTTTTTTATTTTTTTTATCCACACTAAACTTGAAATCTTGCCTGAATAAAAAGTCGTTAAGAGATTTAACTTTCTGCGAAACATCGTCGACTTTTCTTATGACTTTGATGGTATAGACTATTTCTTTTCCTGAAAGAGGGTTGTTGAAATCTACTGTAACTCTTCCCCCTGAAACTGAAAGTATTTTTCCTATATTTCCGTCGAAGTTTAATGACATTCCTGTTTGTGGATTTATCTTTTGTTGTGTGAAGTGTTTTAGAGGAACTATCTTTACCATCTGAGTATTTCGTTTTCCGAAAGCGTTTTCTGGTAAAAGTTCAATAGTATAATCTTTTCCTATTCCTTTTCCAACTAAAAATTCATCGACACTCGGCAAGAACATTCCATTTCCTATAGAAAAGACGAAAGGTTTTGCATTAATTTCGTGAGAATGCCCGTGATGAAGCTTTTGAAGTTCTTCTTTTACCGTCGAATCAAAGACTAGACCTGTATCTTTTACTCTGCCAGTAAAGTCTACTTCAATGAAATCATTTTTTTGAATAGTATTGTTTGTCATAATAGTTCATTTTCAAAAACGTTTATAAATGTATTTTTTCTGTATGATTTATGGCTTTTAAGATGATTGGTGCTACTGATGCTAGAAATGGCACGAATATTATGGTTGAAGGACATCCCTGTACTGTGAAGAGCATGGATGTTTCAAAGACTGGAAAGCACGGACACGCTAAATGTAGAATTGAAGCGGTAGGAATTATCGACGGGAAAAAAAGAGTTTTTGTAATCCCAGGACATGATAAACTTGATGTTCCACTTGTAGAAAAGAAAAAAGGACAGGTCCTTTCTAAGAATGAATCAGGAAAGACTATAAGCGTGATGGACCTTGAAAGTTTTGAAACTATAGAAGTTCCCTGTGACGCGGAGTTGATGCCTCAGCTTGAAGAAGGCGGAAACTGCGAATATTGGGATATTGAAGGAATTAAAATAGCGAAGAGGAAATTATAATGGCAAAAATACCAGAATTAAAATACAGAGATTTTAAATGCGTAATCTTAGGAGCTGTATATGGCTAAGATTCCGGAAGCACAAAATAGACTTTTCAAAAATGTTTTTGTATGCAAAAGATGTCAGCATAAAATAAGAGCTGATCCAAAAAAAGTCATCCTCGGAAAAATTAAATGTCGTAAATGCAAAAGCTCGGCGTTGAGGCCTTTGAAGAGAAAAAGTAAATAAGAGATGAGAGTTTGATGGATAAAAATAAGTCGGTCGATGATAAAGGAAATTATTTAAAATCAAATACCAATGTCTTTTTTCTACTTCTTGGACTGATTATCCTTTTTGGATATACAATAAACCACTTACTTAATAATTATTACAAAATCAATAATGATCTTTATCTGGGATGGATTTATTCTATCATTTCAATTGTAGTACTTTTGATTTATGCTTTTGGTAATGATAGAATCCATAAAAAGAACTTGAAGGATTTTCATTTTCTATCGGTAAGTCTATTATCTTTTTTTGGATTTGCTTCGCTATATTTTGGAATTATATTAATTTTAAATGCTCCCGCTTTCTATGAGTCATACGATGTAATAATTTTAGGATTATTTTGCTTGTATATGGCATATTTCTTGTATAAAGGAAAAGATAAGTTAGGAAAGGATGGGCTTCTTTTATTGTATAGAGAAAAATGGGGAATAAAATTTATAGAAAAGATTGGATCAAAATATAAAAGAACGTTCACATTTTTTAGTTATGTTTCTATTATTTGCGGATTTATTTTGATGGCTGGTGCGATTTATATGTTATGGACGGTTATAGAAGTTTATCTTTTTAGGCCAGATGTTATTAGAGCAATTAAAGTTCCACCAATCACCCCTTTAATTCCGTATTTGCCAAAGATATTCAAGATTGACTTTTTGCCTCCGTTTTATGTTAGTTACTGGATCGTGATAATCGCTATTGCTGCGATTCCTCATGAATTTTTCCATGGAATATTTATGAGAAGATATAACATTCACATCAAGTCAACCGGATTCGGATTTTTCCCTTGGTTTTTACCGGTGTTTTTAGCAGCGTTTGTTGAGCAAGATGAAAAGAGTATGGAAAAAGCATCGAAGTTTGAACAAATGGCAGTGCTTGCTGCGGGAACTTTTGCTAATGTTTTAACGGGAATATTTTTCTTTTTTGTATTCTGGATATTTTTTATTTTATTTTTCCATCCGGCAGGGATAGTTATTAGCGATTATTCATCCTCTTCTGTAAAAATTTCGGATATAACTATGATTAATGGCGTTTCAGTGGATAATCCAGATATAAATCGTTTTAATGAACTTGTAAGGAATGGTACAAATGAGATTGTTTCTAAGAATGAAAATTATGTTGGAATAAAAAGTTATTATACAAATACAGATGAGTATGTGCTGTTATATGATGACACCCCGGCCATAAAATCTAACTTAACTGGAGCTATTACTGAGATCAATGACGTGAAAATAGCAAATGCAAAAGAATTGACATCTGAACTAGAAAAATACAAATCTGGAGATAAAATAAAAATAAAAATAATAAATAAAGAAAGAATTATTGAGGAAAAAGAGATTACTCTTGGAGAAAATCCGGTTACAAAAAAAGCGTTCTTGGGAATTGCATTACCAAATAGTGATGCTAGAGGAATAAAGAAATGGATCTATAATGCAATTACGATATTTAAAAAACCAGAAATTTATTACAAGCCAGTTTTCAATGGCCTCTCAATTTTCATATATAATTTACTGCTTTGGATATTATTAGTTTGTGTAAGTATTGCATTTGTGAACATGTTACCGGTTGGAATATTTGATGGAGGAAGATTCTTTTATCTAACTGTTTGGGGAATTACTGGAAATGAAAAAATAGCCAAGAGGGCGTTTTCGTTCGTGACTTATCTGTTCTTAGCATTTTTAGCTTTGATAATGATGCTCTGGTTTGTCGCAATATACGGAAAATATTTTAAAGGATTTTTTAGTTAGAAATTTATTATTTGAATATATAGTTTATTTTGTAATATTGTTTAAATATCACAAACTGTGCAATAAATCATGGTTAAATTGGCAAATGTTACTATATTAATAGCAATTGTATTATTAGTAAATTTAACATTAGTTCTTGCTGAAATACAGTCTTCTCATAATAATCACTCAAATATTGATCCTTTTATCCTAAATAAATTCAATAAAAATACAAGATGGATGAGTGTTAATATAATCTTAAATAATATGTCAAGTGAGAGCCAAATTGATTTTGTTAATAAATATTCATCTAAGAATTTTAAAGTTAGGAAAAGTTTTTTTAAGAAAGTATCTTCAAATAAAAAAATAGTGGCTACTATTAATAAAGTAACTTTAACCCAATTAATTGACGATGATTCTGTCAAGGTTATTTACTATCAAAACAAATTTTTAAAAGAGTTTAATAAAAGAGAAATTTTACAATCAACAATTAATGATCCATTAAATAATTCTTCCTTAAATAATAATTCAATCGTTTACCCTTATGTATCTCCTGACGTTTATAACGAACTTGAAAAATCGCAATGGGTTCCTGTAGTTATTCAATTTAGAACTCCAGGAACAACTGATTTAAACAGCATAATCGAAAACTTATCTTCTAAGAATGTGGTTCTCCTTGATGTTCTCTTGAAAGGAGATTCTTTTTCAGGCAAAATAAATAAAGGAGGGTTACAGGAATTAATTGAGAATCCCTTTATTGTAAAAATACTATATAATCGAGTTACTGGTATTGATCTCAATTAATGGAATATTTATAAATATGGACTTCCTAGTCTAATTATGAAAAGAGGGGCGAAAGTAACCGCTTTGTTGGTAATTTCTTTATTCTTGATAGTAAGCATTACTAGTTCAAATAATAATTTGATTGAATCAAAAGAAAAGGTATCAAACGATGTTGTATCTACATTAGAAAAATATCCGGAAGTCGAAGTAATCATAAAAATTAAGTCGGATAGTAATTTTGACTTAAATTCATTTATTAGTAATCTATCAATTTCCGATTTTAAATTCCAAGAAAAACTTTTAAGAGGAGATGCAATTGCAGGAAATATTTCAAAAAAAGGCTTAGAGCCTATCCACATAGACAGGCTCTCCAAGTAATAATTCCACAAGCCAAATGAAGCATCGCAAGATAATTTTCAGCCTTTTTGCACCAACGAATTAATAATCCTCTAAATCTGTTCAGCCAACTAT
>Ga0210057_1004446_pt1 | contig 18627 bp, 25 predicted proteins | sample CryGeyCG2114_010_2_FD_183968 | JGI IMG/M metagenome (GOLD analysis project Ga0210057, IMG submission 183968) | Groundwater microbial communities from aquifer - Crystal Geyser CG10_big_fil_rev_8/21/14_0.10 (SPAdes) (version 2) | ecosystem: Environmental > Aquatic > Deep subsurface > Groundwater ...
CAAATTTCTGTACTTCAATTTTCTAAACATTTTATATCTATATTTTGTGCACCATTCTAAGTGCAACATTACAGCTCCGACGCCGTGAGTTGTTTTTTGATATTGATTTATTTGCGTTTGCATTTTTCCTCCAGAGCATTCGCTAAGCGAATGCAAATATTTATCTAGTTTTAGAAAGTTTCAACTAAGTTAGACTTTCAATGGGCTAGAAACTAGCCCGTTTTTATAATAAATCGAGAAATAAATAATTTGCGGGAAGAAACTCACCCCATCTTGAAAGATGGAGATTTCTTTTTAGTTAAATATAAAGACTATTTCTAGATTAAAATATCTAATCAGTTTCTGTCATAATAATTCCAATATAGTTTATATTGATAAAACAATTGCTGGAAGTGATTTTGAATTTGACTTGGAAGTAAAAAATAAAAAACAATTTTTAGATATAATAAATGAGTTAAGAGATAAATTTCCAGAAATTAGAGGATGGAAATATCAAACATTAAAAAAATATGATAAGCTTCTTTATTTTCCAAGGAATAATAATACAAAATAAAGAAGTTGCAATGCAATGAAAATAATTTTTGAAATATACTGGAAAATGGCGAGGACTTAATCAACTCAATCCCAAATCCTTCAAAACTATTTCAATTTCATCATCCATATAATCAAACTTTTTATAATCTAAAAAATCTTTTTTCTCAAGTTCAATCTTCAATTTCTTTTTCAATTCAATCCTAATAGTAGATTTATCATAATCATTGAGATTCAAGCTCAGAGATATCTTCTCAGCTTCTCTAATTAAAATTTGAGCATCTTTTGCATATCTCGAAGAATAGATCTGGTCTTTGTTTACGATACCCCCGATTTTATGACGTAATGCTATAGCTAAGATATTTATCATCTCTTTGATGTTTTCTTTTTTACCCATTATGACATATCAAGTTTTTTGTTTATAGTTTCAAGTTTTATTTTGATGATAGCTCTAAGCATATTCCTTATTTTGTCGTCGATTTCTTCATTGTTCATTGTATAGTTATATAACGTTTCTCCAAGTATTTTTTTTGTATCCTTATCGATTTCTGAGGGAATTGAATCCTTTTTGTCTAAAAATCTTTGGATGGTGATCAATCTTCTTATAGAATCATATAAGACCCTGCTCGCAACTTTAACTTTAAGTGTATCCTCAGGCATCATGAGAAGAAATTTTGTATGATTTTTATCGATAACCATCTCGTCAGTGAGTTCAAAATTATTATTTGAAACAAAATTGTAGAGCATACTTCTTGTCAAGGGACACTTTTTTATTAAATTGTTGAGGATACTCTCTTTGATGATGATCAGGTGGTATTTCAACTGCAAACTTTGGACAAGATGTTCATAAATCCTTTTTTCGACTAATTTTTCATTTATTTTTTCATCACGAAGTACAACGAGAATATCAAGATCATTATAATCTTCATTCTTTGTCAGAAAAGAACCGATCACAAAAATTTGTTTTATTTCTTTAAATTGATTAATCTCGGCAAAAATTCTCTTGATTATATTTTCTTTAAAAGGTGTTAAATGCTTAATTGATTTTGAATAAAATAATCTAACTTTCTTCTCAATTATTTTTACTTCAACAATATCGCCAACTTCAAAAGAATGTTCTAATTTCTTTGGAATATAAATTTGATTGAATCTACTTCCTTTAGATATTGTATGTATAAACTTGGATTTCATAATATACATACTTAGTACGTACTTATAAATATTTCTATTTATGATAATTATAAATTAAAAATAATAAAAAAATTTCCTAAAATTCGCTATCCCACCCGCAGCAAGCTGCGGGATATAACGATTAAATAAACTAATTGTCCATTTTGGTATAAATGCACTTTTCGCCTGTCAAATTATTGTAGTATGCAATTCTTGTTCCACTATATCCTGTTAGATTATCTGAGTATCTTTCTATTTTCTCAGCTCTCTGAGTTAAAAGATAAGGATCAGAAACTGAAAAGTATTCAGATGTCTTATTGACATCATTTCTCGCAACCTCACTACTACAACCAAAAATTGCAGTTCCTATGATGAAACTCACAAGGTTTTTTCTGATTCTGTTCATGTTTTTTCCTCCATGTATTTAGTTATAATTCAATAGAAAACAATCTATTTAATAAATAGTCCACCATTTTGGACGACAGATTTATATAATATAAATTCTAATCTTCCCTATGAATAAAGAACTTGCCCTCAAAGAATATGGTCTTTCGGATAAAGAGATTAAAGTCTATCTCGAACTTCTCCCCCTCGGAAGTATCAATCTCCAAGAAATAGCAAAAAGAATTGATCTTCCAAGAACGACAATTTACAATACCTTGAACTATCTTCAACATAAAGGACTCGTGAGTAAAATTATAATAAAAGGCGTGACCTATTTTGATGCAACCGAGCCAGAAAAATTAATTGAAGACATAAGTCAAAAAAAAGAACTTCTTCTAAAATCTCTACCCGAATTAAAATCCTTGAAATCAATCATTAAAAAAAATTCCAAGGCAGAAATTTATGAAGGAACGAGAGGTCTATCAACAATACTATCCGACATCTTCAAAATAAAACAAGAAGTCTGTTATTTTGGTTCATACTCTCTATCTGTAGAAATTCTTAAACATCAACCAGATCATTTTAGATTGATACGACTTGAAAGAAAAATCCCTGCGAAGATTGTCATAGATCCTTTCAACGAACCTTCTTTCAAAACAAAAGAATACAAAAAAATAACGAAAATGAAATTCCTTCCGTCTCTGAAAGATTTTCCCTGCATGATTTTCATATACGGAGATAAAGTTGCAATTTACACTTTAAAGAATGATCTTGTTGGGATTATAATCGAAAACTCCGAAGTAGCAAGTGCAATGAAAATTATTTTTGAGATGTATTGGAGGATGGCGAAATAATTTCTAAGCCGCCTTAGTCTCTACATTTCCTTCCAATGAAACTTTTCTTTTGACCATATTCGGAAATTTCATAACATACCAAGCTCTATATCTCTCACCATTCTTATGAGCATTTATATCATCAACAAGTTCTTCACTTGAAACTTCTGCGTCATGTCCAAGTCTATGACTTATAAGATATCTTTCTTTTCCAAACCATAGATCTCTCTGCAAACCCATATAATGATCCCTATCTTTGTATGTGTATTGATCAAATTGTTTTAACTCTTCATAAGTCATCCCATTTATTATTTCAATAAGTGGTGCGTCAGCATCGGGATTATCAAGAATTGCTTTTTCTTCTGGAGTCAAAGGTTTAATTCTCATTTTATGTATCACTACAAAGTAACAACTTCTTTATAAGCTTTTCGTTACTCTATCCATCTCTTTTAATGATATACACATCAGTTTTCTGTTTTTATATCTTTCCAATATTGCTTAAGATGAGTTATTATTTGAATTATTTTGAATAGGACAAGTTTTAAACTCGCAATTATTAGATGAATTTCTTCCTACGAAGCTCCCATCCAGACATTCTTTAACCTCTTGTGTGCAAAAATTGTCTTTAGAGATATCATGATTGAACAAACTTTGATAGAGTAAATATCCTACACCAGCAATTATCAATGCTAATATAACAGCGAGTACTAAACCGAGAACTTTCGTCACCGCTTTTTTATAATTCATCATGGATAAAACATTCTTTCCTTATTAAATATTATCACTTCGATCGGTATCTCTGATACCTATAAAGAAATTTAATTTTTATTTTTCCTATCTTAATTTTTGGCGAGCGACTTCGTGGTAAGGGGTAAGGTATTGATTGGTGGACGAAGTCGCGAGTTCTTCGGCGAAAGCCGAATTATTGTGGGAATCTATGAAAAATCAAAATACCACTAAAAAATTACAAAAACTTATCAGAGATATTATTCAATATCTTTAATGGAACATCTCCAAACATCTTGGGTTTATGGACATAAGTAATATCTTTGTGATTCGCATTAATTATTCTAACATCAAACGGATAATAACTTATGACATCAATATAATCGGATCGAAATGGTTCAGTTGCTCCGTAAATAATTTGTCCATTATTTGCACTTTCAACAAATACTTCGCCTATGGTCGGCGAATTTCTATTATTCATAAAAGTCGAACATGAAAATAAAAAATAAGTGTCATAATATCTATCATTTTTCATATCTTCAAGTATTGAACTTTTATCATTGAATTCTAAAACTTGAGAGGGATATGAATCGTAGATCGGAACACTAAATAGGCATGGATCTAATTGATATAAATGATCAAATATCGGAGGAGATGCTAAATTAAAACCGTATCCAAATAAAAAACTTAAATCTGGGGCAGGAATTGGTTTTTTTCCCATTTCTCGTGCATCAAAAGTTATATCTTTCCTGCTTCCATGTCCGCATATAAGATTAAAATCAAAATGAACTCCTTCCTTTCTCATTTTATCTCTTGTTTGAAAATAGTCCGTATCATAAAACATGACTCTCGCTAGAACATCATAATTTTTGAGAATATTTTTATAGAATTTTATACTATCTGAATTCCAAAATCCAATCTCTCCAGGATCCCACCGAGGCAGAGAAATGAACGCATTCGGTTTTGGCGTGTCCTCAAAAAAAATATTCTTAGGTTCTATTCCCATAAGATAAAATCTTGAAAGCGAATACGAATCAAAAGGTAGCTTTGAATTTTTTATAGTTTCTTCTAAAGATTGTTTTGTATAATCCAGAAGCACATTCTCTTCTTCCAAAAAAATAAGGTCGCTTGCTCGATATGGATAAAATCCAAAATCCTTAGAAAATTCTTTTAATGAAATTAAATCTTGTATTTCAATTCGATTAGAATATAGTGATTCTGAATCTTCCTTTGTAAAGACCTCATTTCCTGAAGTATCTTTAATTGAATTAACTTTTTTTATATAAGAATCGTGATTTAATTTCTCTGTTATTTGAGTTTTAGAATTTTGGTTCAAATCAATACCATGACTTGATTGTGAATAATTCCATCCATAAACCAAACTTCCGGCTAACCCTAAAGTCAAAGAAACATTTCTTAATTTTTCGACAAGTCCCATAATCTCACACAAAATCTTTATTTTTAAGAATTTCTATTTAATCAATATCCCCGGTTTTCCAGGCATAGCTTTTATTTTCTTTTCAGTTTGATTTGCATCTTTTATATCCTTTATAACCACTTTAATGTTTGTTCTCTTTTCCAGATTTGCTTCTTCTTTTTTGAATATTGTAACTTCATTCGGAATACAATAAATTATCGCACGAGTTTTATTTTTCTCGCTCTTACTCTCGAGAATTCTTAAAATATTCAAAATATCGTTTCCAAGTTTATCGATCATCTCTTCTTCTTTCTCTAAATTCAAGTCTATCTTTTTCTCGTCGAAAATCGGCCATTCTTCTAAACTCATAAAATTCTTGTTTCCAAGTTTGTGCCATAGTTCTTCAGTAATATGCGGACAAAATACACTTAATAATTTCAAACTGCTTTCAAAATCTCCTTTAGAAATATCTTTATCTTCAAAACTTATGATATAATCAAACAGCGTCCTTATTTTTATTATTGCTATATTATATTTAAAATTCTCAATATCTATATTCGCTTCTTTTATGGTTTTATTGACTTTACTCTCAATATTTCTCGAAGATTTACCAAATTTATTTTTTCCATTGAACCTTTGGAAAACTTTATTCAAGAACTTAAAACTTCCATCGACAACTTTATTGTCCCAATTAAAATTTTTATCCGGAGAAGCAATTGAAAGTAAAGCCAGTCTCAACGAGTCGGCAGAATATTTTCTCACTATCTCGAGAGGATCAACAGTATTTCCAAGTGACTTTGACATTTTATTTCCGTCGCTTCCATGGATAAGTCCTTGATTGAACAGTTTAGTGAAAGGTTCATCAATGTCTTCAGGAATAATTCCATAATCTCTCATGAATTTTGTATAAAACCGAGCATAAATCAAATGCATGCATGCATGTTCAGCTCCACCAATATACTGATCAACCGCCATGAAATTCTCAATTTTCTTTTTATCGCAAATATCTTTTTTATTGTTTGGATCGATATATCTCAAAAAATACCATGAAGAATTTACAAAAGTGTCCATAGTATCAGTTTCCCGTCGAGCTTTAGATTTGCATTTCGGACACGAAGTTTCTACAAAATTTTTATTTGTGGCAAGAGGATTTCCTTTTCCAAACACAACTTTTTCTGGTAAAGTTAATGGCAAAGACTTCTCACTAATTGGAACAATACCGCATTTATCACAATAAACAATTGGAATCGGAGTTCCCCAATATCTCTGTCTTGAAACAAGCCAATCACGAAGTTTGAACTGAACTTTTTTGGAGCCTAGTTTTTTTTCTTCCAAATATTTTGTTATTTCATGGATCGCTTTTTTATTTTCAAGTCCGTTAAATTTATCCGAATTGACAAGTCGGCCCTCTCCGGTAAATGCTCTGCTTTCATCCTTTAGATTAAATTCCCTATCGACAGGCTCAATGACTTGCTTTATCGGCAATTTATACTTGACTGCAAATTCATAATCGCGTTGATCATGAGCAGGAACTGCCATTACCATTCCAGTCCCATAATCAGCAACGACAAAATTACCCGCATAAACGGGAACTTTTTCTTTCGTTAAAGGATTAATTGCATAGCTTCCAGTAAAAACTCCATCTTTATCCATCTTATCAATATCTTCTTGTTTAACAGATTTTAATTTTTTCAAAAAAGCTTCAACATCTTTTTTTTGATCAAAGTTAACCAAACTCATAAGCTTTGGATGCTGAGCCGAGACTACCATGAATGTAACTCCGTAAATTGTATCAACTCGCGTCGTAAAAATCGGCCACTTTTTTATTTCAGGATCCAAAGTACAATCCTTATGTGCAGGAGTCTCAATCTCAAAATCAACTTGCGTTCCATTGCTTTTTCCTATCCAGTTTTTCTGCATGATTTTAATTCGCTCTGGCCACTCGAGAGAATCGACTTTATCTAAAAGCTCGTCGGCATAATCAGTGATTTTGAAAAACCATTGTTCAAGATGTTTTATCTCAACTGCCGTATCTTCATGTCTCCAGCACATTCCATTATGAACTTGTTCGTTAGCTAAAACAGAATCGCACTTTTTACAATAATTCACAGGCGCTTTTTTTCTGTAAGCGATTCCTTTCTCGAGCATCTTTAAAAAAATCCACTGGTCCCATTTATAATACTCAGGGTCATGAGTCTTTATCATACGAGTCCAATCATAACTGAATCCAAGCGCCTTTTGTTGACTCATAAAACTTTTTATTGAATTATTAGTATATTTTTTTGGATGCTCGCCAGCTTTAATCGCCGCATTTTCAGCCGGAAGTCCAAGAGAATCATAACCCATAGGATAAAGAACATTAAAACCATTCATCCTCTTAAACCGAGCATAAACATCTCCAAGAGTATAATTAAAAGCATGACCCATATGAAGTCCCGTCCCAGAAGGATAAGGGAACATCTCAAGAACATAAAACTTTTTTTTCTTAGGATTTTCTTTAATAACAAAAACTTTTTTCTTCTCCCACTCGCTCTGCCACTTCCGTTCAATTTTGTTATAATTAATTTCTTTCTTTTCTAACATTTTTGTTTCTACTTTTTTCTTCATATTTATTGTATGTTTTGCCGATTTAAAAAAGTAATTAAAAAGATAAAAAATAATTTAGTGTTTCATTTAGGGGAATATGTCAGTAAAACTTCCTCTAGCAGGACCTTGAACGACAGTTTCACGGACTCTGATTCTTATGAAATCATCAAACGCATTGATATCGTCCATTGTATCCGCATCCACGACATACCTTGTTGGCCTTTCTTCACTTGAAGAGATATTTCTTACCATATCCCATACTGGATATATTCCAACCCGTCTGCCTTGTCCGTTTCCATTTCTAACTTCATACATCCCCTCGTCAACTACTTCAGACTCTGGAATCCATTCCCTAATTCTGTTTATTGTGTATTCTTTTATGGTCATTTTTTCCTCCATTATAGTTTTATACAGAATCCCCTACACTTTGATGTTCATCATTATTTTCAAACAAAATATCTAACGAATAAATTGATAGAAAAATAAGATGACTTATTTAATAAGTGAGAAAACGCTGTCTAACAGATTCATACACGCTGTATAATTCATGTTAGTATGCATAAAAGAAAATTGGACTTGAAGTTTAAATATCTTTTGTAGAAATATTATTTTACCCCTCGTGACCTGTCGTTATGGAGATTCCTGTTGTCGCCATCGAGCTCAGACCTACCATCGAGGCTCCTCAACCACAGCTTTCTTGCAAAAGGTAAAGTTGGTTTATCAACATGATTCTTACCAACTATATAGATTGGCATTTCATTAATTTTTGCGTCTTTTAAGAATGCTCCATAATCTTGAGCTTTCTTTTCATCTCCAACTGCAAAAACGGTAATTGGATCTTCACCAAATCTATTAGATGGAATTGGTTTTTGATCATAAGGAATTTCAATAGAATTATGAAGAGCTTTATCTAGATCTTCCTCACTAACATAAAATTCTTTTCCCTCTTTAGGCTTCATCCCATATTACGAAAATTAATTTATTTATAATAGAGATTTTGTTTGGTATTAGGGCGAGAGTTTACATTTTGTCAAATTATCTAATCAATTCAAAATGTGGGCTCGAGTTGGGACTCGATTTGGGCGAGCAACTTCGTGTTAAGGGGTAAGGTCTTGGTTGGTGGTCGAAGTTGTGTGTTTGGCAAGTAAATTACAAACAAAATCTCACAAAAAAATTTAATTCGGTATGAAGCCCCCTCTTTATGAGCTTGAGTCGCTTCAGGAGCATGGAGCATGATAGGGGAATTTTTTGTAAATACGACTTTATCTTTTGTCGGAACATACAAGAAATCTTCTTTCACCCAATTACCATTTCTTGAAACATAAGAGCCTTCACCTTCTTGTATTCTTAATTGAGCATTTTCTTCTAGAGAAATAATATGATAACCTTTACCTTCAAGTTCAGCTTTCGCTTTATCAAATGGGGCTCCTAAGTAAGCTGAATCAGTTCCTCTTGGTTTTATATCGTTTACGATTGTCGTATCCCGATGAGAAATATGAGGTTTTTAAACTTTTTTATTCTGTTATTACTTGATAAGAGTAATAAATATAGGGAAAAGTATCGAAAGATTTTTATATAACTATAGTTGTATAATTATATGTCAACAACTATCCAAATAAGCGGCCGAACACTTCAATTATTAAAAAAGATTAAAGCAGAATTAGATGTATCTTCTTATGATGAAGCGATTGTCAAGATGGCAACAGAGAAGTCTAGTAAAAAATCCTTAGCTGGATTTTTAGGGAAAATGCCTAAAGAGAAAATGCTCAAAGATATACGAGAGGAACATGACCGATACTAAACTTCTTGATTCGTCAGTGTGGATAGATTATTTTTATAATGGAAATCATAAAGAGATCATTGACGGCGATGAATTAGTTTTACTCTCCGTCATTTCTATATATGAAATAAGGAAAAAACTCTCATTAAAAAATTCAGTGAATAAAGTGGAATTAGCGATGAAGAAAGTTAAAGAAAGGAGTTTGATCATCCCAATAGATAATGAAATCGCTGAAAATGGCGTCGAAATTTCAATGAAACATAATTTGCCTATGGCAGATTCTATTATTTATGCAACTGCGCAAGTCCATAAAGGAATTGTTGTAACACTCGATAATCATTTTAGAAAATTGGATAAAGTGATATTTATCGATTAGTCATCAGTTTTACTTCGCATAGAAATTAATCAACATAAAACTATATAAAACAACTTAATCATAAAATTTCATGACAACAAAATACGAATCAGCAGATTTAATACTTAAGATCTACGAACTCCGTCGAGAAGAGAAGATGCGAGAAGCCAGAGATTGGTTTTATGGATTTAATCCTAAATCTATTGAAGAAATACAGGCAATTTATACGAGTGAACATAGTTCAAAATTCAGGATGGTCATCGGATACTGGGAAATGGTGGCTGCACTCATAAACCACCAGGCTATTGATTCTTCAATGTTTCAAGATACAACCTACGAACATCTCACAACGTTTGTAAAGCTCCAGCCCTTCCTACCAGAATTAAGAAAAGGTCAACCTAATTTCTTTCTTCAACTTGAAAAATTCATAATGAATATTCCTAACGCAGAAGCAATTCTTCAAAGAACGGCTCTTCAATTCGTCGGAAAATAATTCTTTAGGGTTTAATTTAGGACACAGAAAGCATTACTGATTCCACTGCCATCAAAGATATCACCACTAATAACAAGTCTACCCAAATCGTTGACTTTAAGAGAAGACAATCTCAATCCCGGATTTTGTCCTTTTGAAATATCAAGCCCCGAAGTTCTAGGTTCACATCTAAATAAACTTGAAAGTCTGCAAGTTTTTCAGCGCCGCTTTCTCCATAACTCCCAATTACATATCCATCTTTTTCCAGTGATTTTATAGTGTGATCTCCAAGAGGATAGGATTCTTTTGGAGCGTATCTTAATCTTCTATCTTGACTAACTCTAATCCCTCCAAAACTTAATTCCCTTCCCCCCTTGAGCATTTCTTCAAGTTGATTTTGGTTTAAGTTTTCACTTCTCCCAACTGCTCTATTATCATGTAAAACATAAACTCCATTCTCTGTCCATAAATTTCTATTGAAGATCCAAAGACCATGAGGTGTTATAATTTGTTTATCCTGAAATTATTTTTCATATTTAATTTTAGGAACACAATAAGAAGCAGAAAGCAAATTAGCAACTTGCTCTCCTGTTGGAATTGCTAAACCTCTCCGTAAAATTTGTTTACCAACACCCTGATAATTTCCCTTAAATGATTGATTAGCAGGAAATGTCTCTCCTGATTTCGTAGGCACAATAATTTGATTATAATCTTTTCCTTTTTCTACCATTGGTAATTCAACTACTCTTTCCATATTAATTTTCAAACAACCATTCCATTTAAAAACATTATTGTCTTTATATTAATAACTAAACTCGTTTAGCAAATAGTGATACTTTTGAAGTTTACTTCAAAACATACAGAAATACAGATACGCAAATGGAAAGAATACAAGTCCATCTTTTAGGAAACAGTATAACATCAAACTCAGCTGACGCTCATTCATTATACGAAAAAAGTTCTTTCGGTGAAAAACTCGGCGATAAGATCCAATATTCTTCTGTCGAAACATTATATTTAGTAGAAAAAAAGAAAACCGTCGTCTACACAGGGTCGTCAAATAAAATCTTATCTGAAAAAGAACTCGCAGAGAAATTTGAAAAACTCGATAAAAAATTTTCGAATAAATATGTTGTCTTCAAAGATTTAAGGGACAGAGGTTACGTCGTTAAAACTGCTTTGAAATTCGGCGCAGACTTTAGAGTTTACGAAAAAGGCGTTCGCCCAGGTCGAGACAGGAAAGACACAAAGCATGAACATGCAAAATGGGTCTGTTTTGTCGATCACGAATCCGGAAAACTGACATGGCACGACTTCTCTGCAAAAAACCGAGTTGCACATTCAACAAAAAAGAATCTCCTTCTTGCAATCGTAGACGAAGAAAACTCTGTGACTTATTACGAAGTTAACTGGATAAGAACTTAATGATTTTTCAATTAAATTTAAAGTGAGATTAAATTCTTATTATATTGGAACAAATTTGTTATATTTTAGATTCACTGGGGAGGATGGGCGAGAGATTTCACGAAGAACACTTTTTTATAGATAACTGAATGGGGTCGTGAGTAGGGGGTGGAGGTGGCTTAAACGAATTTGCGAGGAAGGAAATAAGTAAAATAATTAATATAACAAAACTTATAATGTTTAATATTCTCCGTATGCTATGACCCAGCAAGACACATCACAATTAAAAGAGAAAATTCTATCAATAATGAGAAGAAGAGGTCCGTCTCTTCCAATTCATGTTTCAAGTGAGATAAAACTAAGCATGCTTTTCACATCCGCTTTTCTATCAGAACTTTATTCAGAAAAAAAAGTTAAAATTTCTAGCATGAAAGTCGGCACGTCACCACTTTATTACATCCCAGGACAGGAAGGGAGTTTAGAAAACTATTCACAGTATCTTAGAAGTAAAGAACGCGAAGCTTTTGATTTATTAAAGTCACATAAAATTCTAAAAGACAACGAACTCCATCCACCGATAAGAGTAGCAATTCGTTCAATAAAAGATTTCGCAATTCCGTTCAAAGACAGCGAAACCGACGAACTCTGGTGGCGTTACATTAATGTCCCCGATGACGAAGCATATAATCTATTTAACAAAATAGAATCAAAAGACAGTGTGCCTATCTCAATAGTTAAAGAAGAAATTAAACCGGAATCTTTTACAGTAATTGAAATTAAAAAAGAACCCGAAGTTATTCAAGAGTCAGTCCAAGAACAACCCCTTTTTTTAACACCTCAAATTTCTCAAGACAAACCCATAGACATTTTTACTCCAGAAATAACGAACCAATCAAATGCGCCCCTCCCTGAAAAAATTATAGAAATTGAAAAACCTCTTAAAGAAATAACACACCATCAAAAAAAACTAAAAGTTAAATCTAAAAAGTTTTCAAGAAATAAATCATCAAAAACTCAAAACGAAAAATTCTTTAATAAAATAAAAGAATATCTCAGCGATAATAAGATAGAAATTGAAGACATAATAGGAATTACTCAAGATAAACTCACTCTTAAAGTTAAAGAAAATAAAAAAGTATATCTTATTGTCGCATACAATAAAAAGAAAATAACAGAAAAAGAAATAATTGAAGCTTCAAAAAAAGCAAAAGACGAAGACGTTTCGTTTTCAATCCTTTCTTTAGGCGAACCTCAAAAATCACTTCTAAATTTAATTGAAGCGATCAAAGGCATCAACGAGATAAAACGGGTGGAGTGAAAGATGGGGAAGAAAAAACTAATTGATTATCTAAAGAAAAATTGGTTAATTATAATCTTAGCAATTCTTTTACTAGTTTATTTGTTTTTTATCCTGTCTAATCTAATCGTTATTCGAACACAATAAATTGAAAAATAGAACAAGTTCGTTTAATTCAGCTTCACTGGGCTGGATGAGATACTCCTCGCCCTAAAGGGCGAGGTATCTTTACGCTCGTATCGGATTAAGTTTGATATAATACTCTTCTAGATATTCAAAATCCCATCTGTTTGAGTTTCTTATATAATTTTCAACAGCTTCCGCCGTCACAGATCCAACACTTCTAAAAAATTTTCCGGGACTCCAAAGATGTGCCTTTTTATGTCCTCTCAAAAAATATTGATGCCAAACTGGAAATCTCTTGAAAAATAATCTTGCTGATCCTCCTTTCAAAACATTAAATGCAAAACTCACCGAAACATTCGATGAAAGTTCTACAAAAAGATGGACATGATTCTTCATAACTTCCATCTCACAAATTTTTATATTCCACTTTTCAGAGATCGCTCTTAACACTCTAATCATATACTCTCTTTTTTCAGCAACGAAAAAAACAGGTACATTATATTTCGGTCTCCAAACAAAATGAAAAGCTAACTGACCAATCGAGTGTTTGTGATATTTTATTTCTACCATTTTATCTCCGCGCGGATGCGTGCAAATTCGCAACCGCAAAATTTATTTAGTAAAGAAAGTCTCAACTAGTTGTGGCTTTCAGTGAGCTAGAATCCAGCTCACATTTTATAATCAATTTAGAAATTTAATGGTTTTCTTTCCCTCCTCCCTCAACCTCGAAGGTAGAGGCTCCTCCCAGATTAGTGGGGGTGGAGATGACCTTAACGAACTTGTGAAAAATTTGCAAATTAGTTTAAAATTACAAAGTAATTTTACCCCATCGTAAACTTTAAATACCTTCTCTTATCTTTCATATCATGGGAAAGATTAAAGGAAAATTAATTAAGAGAACGGCTAAAGCCTTAACCGCAAATGGAATAGAATTCACTACAGAATTTAATACTAACAAAAAAATACTTGGAAACAATACAATGCCGTCTAAGAAACTGAGAAACCAAATCGCCGGTTATCAAGTAAGACTTAACAGACAAAAATAAACTACTCGATTATATTTTGATGATTATAAAGCCAGGGAGGAAAAATGGCAGAAGAAAACAAACAAGTGATTTCTAAAACAGATAGAAAAGATGATAACGTTGTCTACATTGGAAGCAAGCCATTTATGAATTACGTCACGAGTGTTGTTGTTCAATTTTCTTCAAAAAACAAAAAAGAAGTCATCATAAAAGCAAGAGGAAAGTTCATAACTCGTGCTGTCGATGTCGCCGAAGTTGCCAGAAAAAGATTTCTTGAAAAAGATAATATAAGAGTTGGGGCGGTCAAGATAGACAGTGAAGTCTTCGAAAACCAGGACAAACGGATGGTGAATGTCTCGACAATCGAGATAGTTCTCGTAAAATAATGCCCGACTTACTTTTTTATTTTTAAAAGATAATTCTATACAAAATATAATCTATAAAAGTTAATGATAAGACGGATACTGATAAAATCCCTACTTTGTTCCACCCTGGTCCCTTACCTAATCTTAATAGAAGATATAAAATCAGAGGAATGATCGGATATCCGAAAATAAAAATAAATCCAAGAGGTTGATTTATACTGCAAAACATTTTTTGATCAGATGTCTGAGAGGTGGGATGCAACGCACAGGAAAATCCAGCCATAAATAACACAAATGATAAAATTAAAAAAATTAAATAGATGATTAATATTTTTCCAACCTCAATAAAAATTAATTTTTTATTTCCAGAAGATTTCTTTTTCATTAAAATAAGAGATGATATAAGAATTTAAATCTATGCAAAATACAAAAAATATATAAACTTCAACATGTATTCAATTCAATGAATAATTCACAGATAAAATTTGTATCGAAAGCATCGTTTACATACGCATCTGTGATTAAGGTCTCAAACTAAGTTTAAGGCCTTTAATTCTACGATCATTTTCAAACAATAACAAAAGAATTCTAGACCCATAACAAATGAGACCCAATTAAACTTTGGAGGAAAAATGGAACACGAACAAGACTACGAGATAAGACTTGGAGAAGGAGATTGGGAAAATCCTGAAGGATATATTGCAATTCTTCAATCCTATCAACCAGACTATAAAGGCAACACGCATCTCAAGTCAAGACAATTGGAAAACTGGGCTGAAAACCCATTAGAAATATTTCCCAGCTTAAATGAATAAAATAAAAAGAATCAACGTCTATTTCGAAGAATATCTTTGATCTCAGCAAGATGTTGATTCATTTCATCGAGCTTCCTATCTCGACGCTTATTGAAAATAGAATTGAGAATAGCATAGACTATCCAAATAATTACAAATATACCTAACGTCTGGAGAATAGTTATCAAAAATCCAGCCTTATCTATAAGACTTTGTGGAATTTGATAAATTAGACCACTCTCATTTGCCATAATCAGTCTAAGAAAAATGGGTTTTTAAGAGTTTCTTGAACAACAAATATAAATAGAGAAAAGAGTGGGAAGCAAATTCGTTTATTCAGTGTCGCCTCGGGTGGGTGGCGAGCGATTTCGTGATAAGGGGGTGAGTGTGAGAAAGGTGGGCGAGATTGCGAGTAGGAATAACGAATTTGCGATTTAGTAATTTAATTTGAATTGAAAACAAAAAAGTTTGACTAAATCTAAAACGAATCTCATTTCACTTTTATTCTTCCTTCTTGCCAATCTTTAAGAATCGAACGTGCAGTCATATCTTCATTAACTTCGCCGCCCTTTTTCATAAATCCCTTTTTCCTTCCAACATCTTCAAGTATTATTCCAACATCTCCAATTTCTTTTATCTCATAATGTTTTTCAACAACTCCAGGATAATTTTTCATAATATCATTTACAACATCGTCAGGATATTTAACTTTATTATACGACCGTGCCCCATAAGTTGCATCTTTACTTTGTTTACTTTGATCAATTGTAGAATATTCTTTTGGTGGAATCACTCCAGGAGAATCGAGTAAAACAACACCCTGCATAAGTTTCAATTTCTGAATTCCTTTTGTAAAACCAGCCTCTGCTCCTGTTCCAGCCGAATGCTTTCCAACAAGAACATTCACAAGCGAACTTTTTCCAGTATTGGGATAACCAATAACTCCAACACGTGTATACTCTTTTCCAACTTTCAAAGTCTCACGTTTTATCGCATCTCTCAAAACACTTATTCCTCTTCGAGATTTTGTAGAAATAAAAAGAAACGGTCGCATACTTTCAAGCTCAACAATTTTATCTCCAAGCTCTTTTTTATCAAGTAAATCAGTCTTATTAAAAACAAGGATCAGTGGCTTTTTTTGTTTCACTATCCACCCCTCAGCATCAGGATTTTGCATCTCTTTAACAAACCTTATATCAAGAACTTCAATCAGAACATCCGATTCATTAACAACTTTCACAAGTAAATCGGGATACTTCGGTCTTTGCTTTTTCATATTACCTATATGCCCCGTCCTTCTCGAAGAAAAACTATATCTCGGTTTCATGAAATGGATAAGTGAGTGGAGTTTATAAGAATGTTGGGAATGTCAATTAGACAAAATAAGTGTAACCATTTGCGACCACCTTTTGTTTGATTTTTAACGAATTAAAAAGGTTTTTTTGATCTTTAGTTAATTCAGAGTTATATTTCGCTTCAATAAGTTTGTCTTTTGTTATAAAATCAATCTCTATTGAATTATCCAAATAATAAGTTGGATTTTCATCCTTTATTTTTAAAAAAACTAAGTTCTCGTAGCTTGCACCTAAATCTTTAAAGCCAGTAATTAAATTTTTAATGCCAATATCTCCTATATAAATCTTTTTTGGAGAAGTTATTTTCTCATTGAATGATTTTGCATATCGGTCTACAATATAAAATAAATAAGCATCCTCAAAATACCCTATATATCTCTTAGCGCTATCTACAGATATTTTTAATAACTCAGCAATTTTATTATAGCTCATTGGTTTCCCAACTCGGTGGCACAAAAGAATAAAAAGTTCTTTAATTGTCTTTTCGGAAGTTATTTTATGATATGCAATAATATCTTTATAGATAATACTTTCAATCAATTCATTTAGATAAGTTTTATCTTCGGTTAGTACATAATTGGGAACACCGCCAATATTTAGATAATCCTTAAAATAACTCTCCAGTTTTGCTTTATCAGGTTTTGTTATTTTTGCTTCTTTGAAAATCAAAAATTCGGCAAAATCAAGTGGCATCACTTCGATTGTTTTAACTCTCCCAGTTAATCTTGCTTTTTTATCTCTCATTAATGTTGCGATAGATGATGTGCAAATTATCTTCATATTTTCATCATCGTAAAGACTCTTTAATTCTTGCTCAAAATTATCTCTGGATGATATTTCATCTAAAAATAAATAAATAAAATCTGATGCCGCTTTTTTATGAATTTTTCTGAACTCTTCTACTAATTGATGAATACTAAAATCTAATAGATTAAAAGAATCTAGTCTTACAAAAAATATTTCATCCGGCTTTACTTTATTGTCAAGTAAATGTTTTATTGTTTGAAACATTATTGTAGTTTTACCTATTCTTCTAAGACCAGTTAGAAAAATTATTTCCTTAGATTTAATATTTTTCAATATTTCATCCAGATATTTTTCCCGAGGATAACTTTCATCTTTAAATTTTCCTTCCCACCAAAGATTTTGTTTATATAATTCCGCTTCAATTTCCATGAAAACATAAATATTTAGTACTATTTAAACTTTACTATACCATCGTATAGTCAACAACAAACACTTTACGATACCATCGTATAGTATTTTATAATCTTTTTTCATTCATTCTTCACAAGCAAATCAGGATACTTAGGCCTTTGCTTTTTCATATTATCTATATGCCCCGTTCTTCTTGATGAAAAGCTATATCTCGGTCTCATGAAATGGATAAGTGAGTGGAGTTTATAAGAATGATGGGAATGTCTCTGGGGAGAATTTAACTCTTACTCGGCCACATGAAAGTCGTCATGGATAAATGATTTTTATCGCTTTCATATAACCTCACGACCTCCTTGTCGGTCGGCCTAATGTCTCTGGGGAGAATTTAACTCCCGACCTCCGCCTCACCCCGATAAAATTCCTTTTTTATCACATGAGAGCGGCGCTCTAACGCTGAGCTACAGAGACGAATTTATGAGAATTAAATGGTTTAAAAGATTTACTCTGTAGCGATCTTGTCGAATGTGCACAAAAAGGGAAAATGTGTGAGAAAAAACCGTAGGTTGTCTTCATGAGCTATATAGCCAAAGTTACTAAAAAAAGTTCATTTAAAAGTGTTTTCTATATAGCGATCCTGTTCTAAATTGAATGAGAAAGGAAGATTATGCTAAAGAAACCGGCGATGCTAAATCCATTAGGATTTACTTTAACGTTGGTGTCTTAGAGCCTATCTCTATAGGCAATAATTTTTAGAAAAAATTTTGAAAAATAGAAGAATTTATAAATCTAAAATGGTTTTTTACTTTCTCTCTTTTCTCTCTTTGCCAAGAATGAGAAAACAAGGAAAAA
>Ga0210057_1004447_pt1 | contig 18627 bp, 17 predicted proteins | sample CryGeyCG2114_010_2_FD_183968 | JGI IMG/M metagenome (GOLD analysis project Ga0210057, IMG submission 183968) | Groundwater microbial communities from aquifer - Crystal Geyser CG10_big_fil_rev_8/21/14_0.10 (SPAdes) (version 2) | ecosystem: Environmental > Aquatic > Deep subsurface > Groundwater ...
TGGCAGGGATTTGTTTTTTCTTTTTTTTCTGCACTCAGGTTCCCGGTTTCATATATAAAATATATCGGCTGGTATAAATTTTGGGCTTTTATAATTATTTTACTTGCAGCGTTTTTAAGACTGTATGGTTTTAACGGCAGGTGGGGATTAGGAGGAGACGACGGAAGGGACGCATTAATAGCCTTAGAATCAATTAAAAGACTGGAACTGCCTTTAATGGGTTCCTTTAGCAGTGCAGGACCTTTTGTTTTTGGGGGAATTTTTTACTGGTTTATTATAGTTTCTTACTTAATTCTACCCATTTTTATAAATGCTCCGTGGATATTCCTAGAAGTCATAAGTATAGTAACTGTAATTCTTTTTATTTATTTAGGAAAACAAATAAATGGAGAAAAATTTTCACTTTTGCTTGGAGTATTGTCTGCCACTTCACCCCAACTTATTGTAAGAGCATTGGCTCTTGGACAACATTCTTTTATTTCAACACTTGCGTTACTAAGCATTATTTCGTTTATTGTTTTATGGAAAACAAAAAAACAAATACATGCATTTTTACTGGGCTTATGGATAGGTCTTGCATTAAGTTTTCATTACCAGTCAATTAATCTTTTTATTTTCTTTCCCGCATTATTCTTTATATCATCTCTTAGGATTAAAGAAAAATTAAAAAGCTTGATTGTTTGCTTAATAGGGTTTATTATTCCATCCCTCCCTCTACTTTATTGGGATTATTTTCAAAATTTTGCAAATATTAGAAACATACTGGATTATTTTTTAATTGCCCAGTATAGAATTTATGTGCCAAACAGCTGGAAGCTGTTTATTTTTGAATATATCCCGGGATACTGGTCATTTGTAGTTGGTTATTTTCCACTTTTTGCTTTAATAATTTTTTTATCAAGTATATTAATTTTTCTTTTCTTGTTTGCAAAGAACCAAATATCAAATGAATTTAAGGTACTAGGTATAATTTTCTTTACCCTTCTTTTAATAAGCAGGTATTATAAGGGAGAAAGATCAGAAGGATATCTTTTATATTTCCTTCCATTTATTCTGCTTTTTACCGGACTTTTGATTTATTATTTTATTAATAATAAAAATAAATACCTTAAATTATTTGGCTTTTTGCTTTTTATAATTATAGTTTTTTCTAACGGACTGGCAATTAATAAAATATACAATTTTAAAAGCCGGGCTAATATTATTAAAGAGGTAAAAAACGATTTGTATAAAAAATTTCCCGGTGAAAAATTTTCATTATATGATTATAAGTACAGACAATACGACAGGAGTATGCCCCTTTCGCTTTTTATGAGTTTTGATAACAAACTAAGTTTTGCAGGAAGAAAACTTATTATAGCGTGTTACGGGAAGGATTGCCCACAAGGACTCCCTATTGTTAATGGGGAGCTCGCAATAATGGATTTATCATCAGCAAATGTTTCTGATTTTGATAAAAACAAAAAAATATGGATAAACGTTAATCAAGAATCCGTATATGAAGATTTGACAGGGTGGTTAAACAAGAATCAATTAAAATCTACATTTTCAATACAAGAATATATAATGGAAAGACTAAGATTATGAAAATACTTGTAACAGGCGGTGCGGGATATATAGGAAGCTTTGTTGTAAAGACACTTTTGGATAAAAATCACCAAGTCACTGTTTTGGATAACTTAAAAAGAGGACATAGGGAACTGGTAGACCAAAGAGCGGAATTAATTCAGGCTGATATAACCATAGAAAAGGATATAGAAAATGTATTTAACCAAAATTTTTTTGATGCAGTAATGCATTTTGCAGGACTAATTTCTGTTGGAGAATCCCAAGAAAAACCAGAGCTCTATTATCAAAATAACGTAGTAGGTTCGAAAAATTTGTTTGAGAAAGCAATTAGTATTGGAAAAATTAATAAATTTATTTTTTCATCCAGCGCCGCTGTCTATGGCAATCCTGTTAAAATTCCTATTCCCGAAGATCATCCCAAAAATCCAATAAGTGAGTATGGTAAAAATAAGCTTGCGGTAGAAGAAGTACTTATTAATTTAAATCAGGAGTTAGGCACAAATTCTGTTGTCCTTAGATATTTTAATGCCGCAGGTGCTTTATTGGATGCAAGTCTGGGAGAATGGCACGAGCCTGAAACCCACATTATTCCAAAAATTATAAAATCTGCAATAAAAGGTACGGTTTTTAAACTATTTGGAAACGATTATAGTACCAAAGACGGGACTTGTATTAGAGATTATATACACGTACTGGATTTAGTAGGTGCACATGTATCGGCTTTGGAAAAATTAGAAAAAAATACAGGAGCATTTTATTACAATGTTGGAACCGGAGTGGGATATTCAAATAAAGAAGTTATAGAAATGGTTAAAAAAATAAGCGGTAAAGATTTTGAAGTAGAAATTGCATCGCGAAGGCCGGGGGATTCAGATAAGCTTGTTGCAGATCCTACAAAGATAATACAGGAGCTTGGATTTGTGCCAAAATATTCGGATTTAGAAACAATAGTAAAAACAGCATGGGCTTGGCATAACAGATGAAAATTGCAGTAGATATATCACCGCTTCAGACGGGGCATAAAGTAAGAGGAGTTGGATTTTACTTAGAGCATCTTAAAAATGCTTTGGTAAAATATTATCCTGAAAATAAGTACATATTTTTTGTTCGGGGAGAAAAATTACCCAATAATATAGATTTAATACATTTTCCGTATTTTGAACCCTTTTTTCTTGCTCTGCCTTTATATAAAAAATTCAAGACTGTTGTTACTGTTCATGATTTAACACCCATTGTATTTAGTCAAAATTTTCCGCGTGGAATAAAAGGGGAAATTAAATGGCAGATGCAGAAATATTCATTAAAAAAAACGAATAGGGTTATTACTGACTCTATTTGTTCCAAAGACGACGTCAATAAGTATGTAGGGATAGATAAAAATAAAATTGACGTTGTCTATCTTGCAGCGGGAGAAAAGTTTAGAAAATTGCCCCTCGGTCCTGAGCTCGGGATCGAAGGAGAAATTGGAAATTGGAAATTGGAAATTAAGAAACGATATAACCTTCCTGACCGTTTTGTCTTGTATGTAGGAGATGTTACATGGAATAAAAATCTTCCCAGACTAATTAATGCAATAAAGACTACAGATATTCCGCTTGTTATGGTTGGAAAAAACTTGGTAAACGGGAATTACGATAAAAGCAATCCATGGAACTATGACTTAAACAGGGTTCATGAGTTGGTAAAAGAAGATAAGCAGATAATAAGACTTGGTTTTGTTGAAGATAACGACTTAGTTGCAATTTATAATTTGGCGTCCGTTTTTGTAATACCGTCTTTATATGAAGGATTTGGACTTCCAATCTTAGAAGCACAGGCTTGCGGATGTCCTGTTATTACAACAAAAGAAGGATCGCTTGCCGAAGTAGCAGGGGAAGGGGCATTTTTCGTTAACGGATATAATCAGGATTCAATAGCAAAGGGAATTCAAGAAGTTTTTAATAGCGATAGTTTAAGAGAAGAACTGATAAAAAAAGGATTCGATAATAATAAAAAATATTCATGGAAAGAAACTGCAAAAAAAACTATAGAAACATATAAAAAGGTAGCAGGACAATAATGAACTTATTTAAAAGACTTTTGGGCCATGAGCTTATAAGCGGAAGCTTTTATATTTTTGTCGGCTCATTTCTGTCAAACATCTTAGCGTTTTTATTAAATCTTTTTCTTGCAAGGAGTCTGTCTTACGCGGACTATGCGATATTTGCAAGTCTTTTATCCGTAATTACCCTTGCAGCAATTCCTGCAGGTTCAATAAATACAATAATTATAAAATTTGCTACAAATTATTTTGTAAAAAAAGAAAATGATAAACTAAAAAATTTGTATATTGCTTTTTTTAAGATAACTTTCGGGATATGCATTTTCATTATTTCCCTATCGTTTCTCTCCGCAATTCCTCTTACAAATTACCTTCATTTGGATAACCTCTGGTATATAGTTATTTCCGGATTTGCAATATCTACTTTTTATTTAAATATGTTAAACACAGCTTTTCTGCAAAGCCTTCTTAGGTTTAAATTTATATCTTTTATTAGTATAACCGGTGGCCTATTAAAGCTAATATTTGGAGTATTTTTGGTTGTATTGGGTTTTAAAGCATTTGCAGGAATATGGTCAATATTTTTTATGACTTTAGGAATGTTTTTTATTGCTTATTTTCCGCTTAAAAACATCCTTAAGACAAAAAGCAAAAAAAGGGAAATTAATATTGACGCAAAAAATATACTTACATACGCTGTTCCGACTTTTATTACTGTTTTATTTATGACTTCTTTTACATCTATGGATGTAATTTTGGTCAAGCATTTTTTTGATCCACATATGGCAGGTTTCTATGCGGGATTGTCATTAATAGGTAAAGTTATCTTCTATTTTACGGCCCCGATTCCTATGGTTATGTTCCCGCTTTTGGTAAAAAGACATGCAATGGGAAGAAATTTTAATAATCTTTTTTATCTTGCCTTAATATTAGTTATACTGCCTTCTTTGGCAATTACTATAATTTATTTTACATTCCCCCAATTTGTTATAAACCTATTTTTAGGGGGAAGGGAATATTTATTTATTTCTAAATATCTTGGACTTTTCGGACTTTATTTAACTGTATTTAGTATGGTAAATGTATGCGTTAGTTTTTTTCTTTCTCTTAATAAAACCTCAATTTCTTATATTGTTGTTCCGATGGCAATATTACAGATAGTATTAATTAATTTTTTCCACTCAAATTTCAGTCAGGTAATTTTAATCTCGCTTTTTGTGTCAGGTCTTCTTTTAGCAATGCTCCTGTTTATTTTTTTCAAAAACTTTGGAAATTTTAAAACAATTAAAGAAAACATCTTATTTTTAAACAACCCCAATACTTAGCCTTGTGATATACTTATGTTATGCAGTTTATTACTTTTGATAATAAAGAAGAGTCAAGTCTTATAAAAGATGTTTTGCTGTATCCTCTTAAAATAAACCAAGACGAATCGGGAGGAATTTTGGTTGAAACTTTACGAAAAGACTGGAAAGATATTTACGGAGAAAACAGAGAATTTTCAATGCAGTATTTTTCCGTAACAGAAAGCGGTGTCGCAAGGGATGAAAAAGTGTGGCATCTTCACCCTAATTATCAGGAGGACAGATTTTTAGTAGCCAGAGGAGAAATTGTTGTTGCTGTTGCCGATAAAAGAGATGGTTCTCCGACTAAAGATTTACTAAATTTATTCCATATGAAAGCATACGAAAATCCGTATATAATTTTAATTCCTAAAAATACTCTTCATGGTTTTTTGGTAGTTTCCAACAAAGAAGCAGTGCTTTTAAATTTTCCGACAGGTCTTTATAATCCTGATGAAGAGGGAAGAATACCATACGAAAAAGCACAAGTTAAAACAGAAGATGGTAATTTATTTTCCTGGGATTTAGTACGCAAGCAATTTCCACTTTAGGAAGTATCTGGTAACTTCCTGCAACTTCTGGTAATATCTGGTAATATTAGGAAGTATATGGAAATACTCCCAAAATATACGTTAACTCAGGAAATGGTTTCGCTTATTTCTCGGATTGAAGCTAAAAAGGCTATTCTTGAAAACGCTAACATTTCTTCGCAGATAATTAGCAGATTTCAAAGACAATCTCTTCTTAAAAGTTCGTTATATTCAGCAAAAATAGAAGGAAATCCACTTAAAGAAAAAGATTTAGAAAATTTGAGTAAATTTGATAAGAATTTACGGGAAAGGCTTGAAATTGAAAATATAATTTCTGCATTGAAATTCCTGAAAAGACAAAAAGATAAAACAATAGATAAAAATTTTATTCCAGGCTTACATGAAATTGTAATGAAGAATATTTCGATAGATGCGGGAAGATTAAGGGTAGATCCAAACGCAATATTTAATCAAGCAGGATTTTCTGTATATATCCCTCCATTGCCCTCACAAGTAAGTGGTCTTTTGGAAGAGCTCGTTGCTTATGTAAATAATAGTACCAATGAAAATATTTTAATAAAAGCCGCTTTGGCGCATATGGTTTTTGAGAAAATACATCCTTTTTTAGACGGAAATGGAAGGGTTGGAAGATTATTATATCAATCGATTTTAATTAAAAATAATTATCATTTTAATTGGTTGCTGTCTGTTGAGGAAGAAATTAATGATAAAAAAGAAGAATATTATGCATATCTTGATAAAAACGATGCAACGTCATTTATAGAATTTAGTCTCGAAGTTTTGCTTGCAAACGTAGAAAAAATATCCGCATTATTAAATGAAGAAAAAGAAGATGATAAAGAATTATTTTTACTCCCAAGAAGAAAAGAGATATTGGATTTAATAAGGGATCACAAATTCATGTCGCTTGACGTATTGCGCAGAAGATTTTCGAAGGTGTCACCAAGAATGATAAGGTACGATCTAAAGAAATTGGAGGAGGAAGGATTTATAATCAAAATAGGCTCTACAAGAGGAGCAGTATATAAGGTAAAATAACAAGTAATTGAGTTTGTAAAATTTTTAAAGTTATAATTATTGAATTAATTCATTTAAATTTTATTAGAAATTAAGAATTAAAAATTAGAAATTAAATTTATATTATGAATAATATTAAATTATTATCCCTTATTATCCCTGCCTACAAACAAGAGAAAACTATTGTAAAAGATATTAAAAATATAAATAACGTTTTATCAAATCTTTCCATAAAATACGAATTAATTGTTGTGGTAGACGGATTTATCGACAAAACATTGGAAAAAGTAAACAAAATAAAAAATATCGAAGTAAAAGGATTAGGATATGAAAAAAACACAGGCAAAGGTTTTGCTATTAAATATGGGGTGGAAAAGGCAAAAGGGGATATAATTGGTTTTATCGATGCAGGAATGGATTTAGACCCATCAGAAATCTCGATAATTTTAGACATTATGGATTGGAATAATGCTGATATCGTCATAGGAAGCAAACTTCATCCGGAATCTAAGGTAAATTATCCTTTTGTCCGCAAGGTACTTTCTTGGGGTTACAGAACGTTAACACATATTCTGTTTGGATTTAGAGTAAAAGATACACAGGTTGGCTTAAAGCTTTTTAAGAAAAAGGTTGCAAAAGATGTTTTCTCAAAAATAATTGTAAAAAAGTTTGCGTTTGACATAGAGGTTTTGGCTGTTGCACATAAACTTGGATATACAAAAATCTACGAAGCTCCTATAAAGTTGAACTTTAGGGGCGCTAGCAGTATTACATCTTCGAACTTTTGGAATGTAATTTTTTGGATGCTTTGGGATACAGCAGCAGTTTTTTATCGCCTCAAAATCTTACGATTTTACGATAAAGACAATAATCAAAAAACAATAAACAAATAATATGGACAGAAGAATTGGTTCAGAAAAAGATATCATATTAATAAAAGCAGATAAACTAGCAAAGGAAATATATAGAATAACAAAAACTTTCCCTAAAGAAGAATTATTTGGAATTACTTCTCAATTAAGAAGAGCCGCTTTATCTATCCCTCTTAATTTAGTAGAAGGTTATGCAAGAATAAGCAAGCAAGATCATAGGAGATTTTTAGAAATTGCATTAGGCTCTACAAAAGAAACAAAATATTTGATTTACTTTTCTTATGAACAAAAATTAATCAAAGAAAGCGACAAAGAAGATCTACTTGATTTATCAGAGGAAATTAGTAAGTTATTATGGGTAAAAATTAAAACTTTAAGATTAGGCGGTAAGTAATATCTATGATTATTGGTTCTTGATTTTTACTTAATACGTGATGCTTTTTGCTCTTTGTTTATTGGTTATTGAAGTATGAATATATTAATTCTTAACTGGAGAGATATAAAAAATCCTAAAAGCGGCGGGGCAGAGATAGTTACACTAGAACACGCAAAAGCCTGGGTAAAAAAGGGTCATAAGGTAACATGGTTTAGCTCCGAATTTTCAAAAAGCAAGGATAAAGAAGTCATAGAAGGTATAAATATTATACGACGGGGAAATATTTTAACTGTATTTTTGCATGCGCCAATCTTCTACTTATTTTCAGGTAATAAATTCGATTTAATAATAGATGAAATTCACGGCATTCCATTTTTTACGCCAATATATACAAGGATTCCTAAAATTGCTTTTATACACGAAACTGCAGACGAGATCTGGAATTACATGTATCCTTTTCCATTTAATAAAGTTGGAATTTTTCTGGAACGACAATATTTCAGTCTTTATAAAAAGATAGTGTTTTGGACAGATGCAAACTCAACAGTGAGTGATCTGGAAAAATACGGAATACCAAATAAGAACTGTATCGCTATAAGTTGTCCTGCGGGAAACAAACCGCTTAACAAACTCCCTGTGAAGGAAAAAATCCCCACATTTATTTTTGTTTCAAGGGTAGTAAAAATGAAAGGGATAGAAGAAGTAATTAAAGCATTTTTCCATATTTTAAAAAAAGTGAAAAATGGTCAGCTTTGGATTGTTGGAGATGGTGATGAGAAATATTTAAAATATTTAAAAAATACCATGCACACATATAATATTAGTACAAAAGTAAAATTTTACGGTAAAGTGAATGAAACTGAAAAACTCGAACTTATGAAAAAAGCACATTTGCTTTTACATGCTTCAATTAAAGAGGGTTGGGGGTTAGTTGTAATAGAGGCAGCAAGTCAGGGTACACCGAGTATTGTTTATAATGTGTCAGGACTTAAAGATTCAGTAAAAGACGGCAAAACCGGACTTATCCTTAAAAAGAATAATTCGGAAGAAATGGCAAAAGAGGCATTATCCTTATTAGATAATAAGCAAAAATATGAAAAGTTTCAAAAAAATGCAATAGAATGGAGCAAAAGCTTAACTTGGGAAAAGGCAACGAATCAAAGCATTAGTTTAATAGATAAAGTAGCAGATAATGGATAAAATTATATTTAAATACAGATTTTTACTTCTTGGATTAATTTTAATATTAGGCTTACTTTTAAGAAGCCACAATATTTATACATGGCCAAGACTCGGGGCAACCTTTGATGAATATGCTTGGGTTTGGCTTGGAATGAGTCTTATTCAAACAGGTATACCTCAGTCTTGGTCTCCCCAGCCGCAGTATGAAGATAAAAAGCAAATTACCTATCAGAAAGCGCACTTTGTTTTAGTTAAACCGTATCTTGAGCACCCACCGCTTTTTGGTTTAGTAGCGGGAAGTTTTGCAATGATAAATGGCGTTGATAGTATGTTTAAGGTAAACATAGATAAAATAAGAGGACTTGCTTTGCTTCTTGGAGTTTTGTCCATTTTTATTTTGTACGTCTTTGCTGCCGAAGTTTACGGATATAAAATAGGTCTTATCTCATCATTTTTATATTCAATTATCCCGACAACCGTAATTGGCTCAAGGTTAGTTCAAAATGAAAATTTTTTTATTCCCCTATTTCTTCTCTCGCTATTTTTGATTGTAAAGTTTGTAAAAACAAAAAAACCATGGTTTAGGAATTCAGCGGCTATAATTTGTGGTCTTCTTATTCTTGCGAAAATTCCCTGGATAGCAGCTTCTCTTGCAGTTGTTTTAATTTTATTTTATTTAAGAAAATATAAAGATGCGTTAATATTTTTGGCAATTGTAATTTTTATCTCGTCTTTATACATAGTATATGGAATATATTTTGACTCCAAGTTATTTTTTGAACTCTTTAGTTTTCAACTACAAAGATATGATTTAACTTTCAATAGTTTTTTTGCACTTTTTACTTCCCCTTATCTTATTGACAGGTTTTTGATAGACGGATGGATATACTTTGGCTGGTTAGCTATATTTTTACTTGCGGTCAGGAATTTTAAGACAAATTTTATGGTTCTGATTCCTTTTATAGCATATTTTATAATTTTCGTATTTGCCATTCCAAACGAAGCGGGCCATGGGTGGTATAGATATCCTTTTTATCCTTTCCTAATAATTTCAATAGGATTATTTTTAACTGAGTATTTCAATAAAAATTATTTTTTGACATTTATTTTTTTGATTTTTACAGGACTTTCAATGTTAGAGTTAAGCTGGAAGCAAAGCTTCGAATTTTCTTTTATAGTATTTAGGGCATTTCTGGTTTTGTTCGGAATTTCTCTAGCCCCATTTTTTTTACCGAAAACAAAAAAAATTGCTTATTTGTCTTCCTATTTATCCTTATGTATAATACTTCTCTTAAGCGTGTGGTCGGTTTTTAAATATAATGAGCAATAAAATAAAATATTTTGCACACAAAAAAGCTATTGTTGAAAGTAAAAATATTGGGGAAGGAACTAAAATTTGGGCTTTTTGTAATATCTTAAAAGGGGCAAAAATTGGTAAGAATTGTAATATATGTGACGGTTGTTTCGTAGAAGGAGAAGTAGTTGTCGGCAATAATGTAACAGTTAAAAATGGAGTTTATCTTTGGAATGGTATAACGGTCGAAAACAACGTATTTATAGGTCCGGGTGCGGTATTTACAAACGATAAATACCCAAGAAGTAAAAATGCAAACTACAAAAAAGAAAAAATAGTTATAAAAAAAGGTGCTTCAATAGGCGCTAATGCAACTATATTGCCCGGAATTACAATCGGTGAATACTCGATGATAGGAGCAGGAGCTGTAGTTACCAAGAATATACCAAATTACAAGTTTGTTTATGGAAATCCTGCAAAAATAATGGGAAAAGTTGATAAGAATGGAAAGGCCGTTGTTAAAAAGTGAATATCTCTTTCCTGGATTTAAAAACTCAATATAAAAATCTTAAGCCCGAAATTGACAATGCAGTAAAAAGAGTAATTAATAGTCAAATTTTCGTTTTGGGGCCCGAATTGAATGCTTTTGAGAAAGAATTTGCTGAATATCTAGGGATAAAATATGTTGCCGGAGTTAATTCGGGCACAGACGCCTTAATACTGGCTCTTCTTGCTTTGGGTGTAGGTAAGGGAGACGAAGTAATAACTTCGGCAAACAGTTTTGTTGCTACGACCGCTGCTATTATTCAGGTAGGAGCAAAACCTGTTTTAATTGATTGCAATAAAGATACGTATCAAATAGACACAGATCAAATTATAGAGAAAATTACTAAAAGAACTAAGGCTATTTTACCGGTCCATTTATACGGAGCGCCCGCTGAAATAGGTAAGCTTGCAAAAATCGCAAAAGACTATAAACTTTTTTTGGTTGAAGACGCGGCGCAAGCTCACGGTGCAGCTTTTAAAAATAAAAAACTGGGAACTTTTGGAAACCTGGCTATTTTCAGTTTTTATCCAAGTAAAAATCTTGGCGCTTACGGAGATGGCGGAGCAATTGTTACTGATGATAAACAACTTTATGAAAAAATTATATTGTTAAGAAACCATGGACAAGTCAAAAAATATGTTCATAAGAGTCTCGGAATTAATTCTAGGCTGGATGAAATACAAGCCGCTATATTAAGAGTAAAATTGAAACATTTAGACTTATGGAATAAAAAAAGGAATCGGATAGCAGAAAATTACGAGAATTTTCTTAAGAGTTATAAGGCGCAAAAAATAATAAAAGGAGGAAAATCTAATTATTACGTTTTTGTAATAGAGACTAAAAGTAGGGAGAAGTTACAAAAGTATTTATTGGAAAGTGGCATTCAAACTTTAATTCATTACCCTATACCAATTCACCTTCAAAAAGCATACGAAAACTTGGGTTACAAAAAGGGAGATTTTCCGGTAACGGAAGAATTGGCAAAAAAAATATTATCAATACCAATATATCCTGAGTTATTAAAAGCACAACAATCATACATAATAAATAAGTTAAATAACGAAACATTTTTTAAAAAGAATAGCGTTTATAAATGAACATATTAATTTTCAACTGGAGAGACCTAAAACACAGTTGGGCCGGAGGTGGCGAGATATACATTTTTGAGCTTGCAAAAAGATGGGTTAAAGCCGGACACCACGTTACAGTATTTTGCAGCCAGGACCCGTATCAGAAATTGAGAGATAAGGAAAAATACAGCGGGATTGAAATAATAAGGAAAGGAAATAGGTTTACAGTTTATTTTTGGGCACCAATATATTATTTAATATATTTTAAAAATAAATTCGATTTTATAGTTGATATAGAAAACGGCATTCCATTTTTTACCCCGTTATTTTCCAGACTGCCAAAACTTTGTTTTGTATATCATATTCACGGAAGACAGTTTTTTTTTGAACTTCCTCCCCCATTAAGCTATATTGGATTTTTTGTTGAAAGATTGGTGTTTCCATTTATTTATACAGGTATAAAAGTGGTGGCGATTTCAAAAACAACAAAAAAAGATCTTATAAAAATCGGTTTCAAGGAAAGTAATGTTAAAGTGGTTTATTCTGGTATTACAAAGCCAAATAATAAAAACGGGGTGGAAAAAAAATTTTCTTCCCCGACACTTTTGTATTTAGGAAGAATAAAAGCATACAAAAGAGTAGATCTCTTGGTTGATATATTTAAAGATATATTGAAAAATAATCCAAGAGCCAAGCTTAAAATTGCCGGTTGGGGAACTGAAGCCTCGGGACTTACAGATATTATAATGAGAGGAGAATACAGGAGAAAGATTCATATCCTAGGTCCTGTTTCAGAGTCTGAAAAAAGAAAACTTCTCTCAAAATCATGGCTATTTGTAAATCCTTCAATAGGTGAAGGTTGGAGTATTGCCGTAATTGAAGCAAATGCTTATGGAACGCCGGCAGTAGCGTTTAAAGTTCCTGGTCTTTCAGAATCTATAAAACACGGCTATACAGGACTTTTGGCAAGAAGCAAAAAAGATATGATTGAAAAAATAAATAAAATTTTACGGGATAAAAGTTTTAGAGAAAGGATAAGTAAAAATGCAAAAAATTGGGCACAGCAATTTAATTGGGAGAAAACTGAACGAGAAATAATGGATGTTATAAAAAGTCTAAGAAAATGAAGTCCATCACAAAAAAAAGATGTAATGTGCAATAAGATTGTGAGCTATTAATTTCATGAAAATAAAAACTTAGTTAATTATTTTTAATAACAATTAACAAAAAATTTATGTTTGGACACGAATATTCTGACAATCTGGAAATTCTTATGGAATCATTTGGGCAGATGAGCGATAGATACAAAAAATCACCTACAGGGTCTGAAACCCCCATATTAAAATTTTTACAGAAAATTTATATAAAGTTATTAGGTGTTCCAGAGATAGGATTTCAGCTTAGAAACCTTTATTTTAAAAAAATTCTTAAAAAAATTAACGCCAATACAGCCCGAAAAATACTGGATGCGGGCTCAGGGATTGGAGCCTACTCCTTTTGGTTGTCGAATCATTTCCCTTCTTCTAGGGTGGAAGGATGGGAAATTGATAAATTCAAGCTCTCATTTTCAAGGGAATTGGCAAAAAAGATGAAGTTGCAAAATGTCAAATTTTTCTATAAAGATATAGCTAAGTATAAAAAGATTAATAATTACGATTTAATAATTAATATAGATGTTTTAGAGCATATTAAAGATTATCGCGGTACGATAAAAAATTTTAGCAGATACTTAAAAAAGGGAGGTTACTTATACATCCACACACCTCAGGTTAATCAAAAACGTTATCTTAAAAGCTTAAAAAGTTGGAAGCACGAAGATCATGCAAGAGAAGGATTTGAACCCCAAAAATTAATGCAAGAACTGAAAGATAACGGTTTTAAAATAATTTCATTCACCAACACTTTTGGTTTTTTCGGAAGTATCGCATGGGAACTTAATCATTTGATTCTTTTAAAGAGAAGTTTCATTATTCTTGGCTTAGCTTACCCCTTTTTATATGTTTTGTCGATTTTTGATTTACTGTTTAAAAACAGAAAAGGACTGGGAATTGCAGTACTTGCAAAAAAAAATTAAGAGTATTTTTCCAAAAATTTTTTAAAAGTTGTTTTAATTTTTTCGATATGTATTTTACTTAGCCCATGGTGGCAACCAATAAGAAAGCTACTCCTCATTATATTGTTAGTCACGTCATAACTGCCTCTGGTTTTATGAGGAATTTTTCTGAAACCCGGCTGAAGTAATATGTTTCCCGTAAAAATCGGACGGGTTTGTATATTATTTAGTTCCAAATACTTAACAAGTTCCAGTCTTTTAAAAGGCGCATTTTCTTTTATAGTTAGAGGGAAAGCAAGCCACTGAGTTCGTACTTTTTCGCTTTGATTTGGAAGTATAAAAAGCCTTTCATACTGCTTAAAAAAATCATAAAGTTTTTTGAAATTATTCTCTCTTATTTTTTTAAATCTTGGTAACTTATCTAGCTGAACGTTGCCAAACGCAGAGCCGATTTCCATCGGCATAAAATTATAAGCAATTTCATTAAATATAAATTTTGCATCATATGGTATATTTTCTATTTTTAGTTTAAATCTTTTTTCTATACTTTCTGACTCACTGAATATTGATGAGTTTCTTCCCCATCCTCTTAAAACTTTTGCTCTAAAGAACCATTTTTTATTATTAACCAGTATCATTCCTCCTCCTCCGCCCGCAGTTATAATATGTGATCCATAAAAAGATGTCGTCGAAATATCTGTATAGTATCCGGTTGGTTTTCCTTCAAACGTAGCGCCTAAAGTATCACACGAATCGTCTATTAAATAAAGGTTATATTTATCTGCAAGTTTTCGTAGTTTACTCATATCCGGAACGTTTCCAATCAAAAGAGGAATCATCAGCGCTTTTGTTTTTTTAGAAATCAATTTTTCAATTTTATTTACATTTATAATATATTTACCTTCTTCAACGTCCACAAAAACGGGTATTAAGTCATTTTGCAAAATTGGCGCAACGGTTGTAGAAAATGTAAGAAGAGGAGTTATTACCTCTGATCCTGCAGGAAGATTTAAAAGCTTTACGGCTATTAGGTTTGCCGAGGATCCGGAATTTACCATGATGCTAAATTTTTTACTAAATAGCTTAGCCACTCTTTTTTCAAATTCTTCCGTTTCTTTTCCTATTATTGTTCTGTGTTGATCTAAAACCCTTATAACCGCCTCTTTTTCATTATTGTCGTGTACGGCTTGTCCGTATGGCACCCTGAGCGTTTGTGAATTCATCTTTTTGATTTTACTTTATTGTGTGCGTCTTGACAATAAGATAATAAATAAAGATAATCAAAAAATCTGATGAGATTTCCTCCGGTTTCTATTATAATTGTCACCTTAAATTCCGCCAGAACGCTAAAGGAGTGTCTTAACAGAATAAATAAACAAAATTATCCCAAAATTTCTGAAGTTCTTATTGTAGACGGAGGAAGCACGGATAAAACTTTAGAAATTGCACATAAATCAAAGTTGCCTGTTAAAATTGTCAACGGGGGCTATAGAGATAATCAGGAGGCAAGACGGGGAGTAGGGATAAAAATGGCAAAATCAGAAATATGTTTTCTTATTGATTCAGATAATTATCTGGTAGGAAACAATTGGTTAAGGTCTATGGTAGAGCCATTAATGGAAGACCCAAAGATAATTGCTACTCAGACCCTAAGATACTCTGCGCCTAAAGATAGCTCACTCTTTAACAGATATTTTGGATTACTAGGCGCAGCAGACCCCGTTGCTTATTATCTTAAAAAATCAGATCGTCTAAGTTTTGCTTTTGATAAGTGGAATTTATTAGGAAAAATTATAGATGAAAACAAAAGATATTACACAATAGAGTTTTCACAAGGGAAATATCCTGCAGTTGGCTGTAATGGAATTGCTTTAAAAAGGTCTATTATATTAAAAGCCAATTTGAAAAATCCGGAAGATTACATCCATACGGATGTTTTTGTAGATATAGGAAAACTAGGGTTTGCAAGATTTGGGATTGTCAAAAATGAAGTTTTTCATAATACTGCCGAAAATATAACAAGCTTTTTTGGTAAAAGAAGAAGATATATGAAGCTTTTTCACCAACGATTAAATGCTAATAGAAGACATTTAACATTTGATCCTAAAAATCCTTCTGATATACTTCATCTTGTTCTTTTCGTAATTTTTGCACTCACATTCATAGAGCCCTTTATTGAGTCATTAAGGGGATATATAAAAAAAAGGGATATTGCCTGGTTTATTCATCCTTTGGTTTGTTTTGGAATAATGTTAATATACGCGCAAACAACTATTAATAATTTCATTATAAATGTATGGAAAAATATAAAGTAGTTATTTTGGGGGAGAATGGTTTTATAGGAAGTAATCTAAAAGAATTCTTGAGTTTTAAGAGGGAGATAGAGCTTTCATCCACTAAAAATATTAATCTTCTAGGCTTCAAAGAATTAAAAAATTTTTTTATTAGGGTGCAACCCAAAATAATAATAAACTCTGCTTTTATCGGTGTTAATTCAAATAAAAAATATTCCAAAAAATACCTTTCAGAAAATCTTAAAATTGTGAAAAACATACTTAAGGCAGCCACCTACATAAACAATCTGAAAAAAATTATATTTTTAGGGTCAAGTCTGGAATATGATGACTCCAACAAGCCTATACATGAAAATTATCAGACTAAACCAAAAAATGCTTATGCATTAGTTAAAATGAAGACGACGCTGTTTTCTTTAGATTTTTCAAGAAGAAAAAAAATTCCATTAATAATACTTCGCCCATTTAATCTGTATGGTCCCCATGATGAAAAAAGTATTATTTACGTTTTGATTGCCAGTCTTTTACGCAATGGAAAAATTAAATTATCCAAGGGAGAACAAATTAGAGATTATTTATACATAAACGATTTTTCAAAAATTATATATAAAATCATTAGAAATATAGATAAATTTGAAAATTTTCAGGTATATAATGTCGCTTCATCTATCCCAATAAAACTATCAAAAATATTCAAAGAAATCTTCAAGTCACTCAACAAAGACTACAAGTACACAATAATTCCTTACAGACAAAAAGAATATATGAGTCATGTAGGTGATATATCAAAAATAAGAAAAATAATCACAGTCGATAAATTAACTCCCCTTAACAAGGGAATAAAAGAGACTATATCATGGGTTAAGTCGCAGAGTCATTTGAAATAAAGAACTCATTGAAGTATACTCATTTTTTAAATGAAGACTATTATTCTTTCCGGAGGTTTAGGATACAGACTAAAAGAAGAAACCGAATTTAAACCCAAACCTATGGTTCAAATAGGGGGTAGGCCAATAGTATGGCATATTATGAAGATATATGCCTCCTTCGGGTTTAATGATTTTATTATAGCCTTAGGTTATAAAGGGAATAAAATAAAACAATATTTTCTTAATCAAAAACATTATTTAAACAATTTCTCAATATCTACAAAAACAGGAAAGACAATTTTCCACAAAAATAAAAAAAATGAAAACAAAATAGATAATTTTAAAATTACATTTGTTGACACTGGTGAGGAAACTCTGCCAGGGGAAAGAATCCTTCGTTTAAAAAACTTTATTCCCAAAAAAGATAAATATTTTATGGTTACTTATGGCGACGGAGTCGCTGATATAAATGTAAGAAACCTTGTAAGATTTCATCAAAAACAAGGAACAATAGGAACAATAACTGGTGTTCATCCAAGGAGCAAGTATGGACTTTTAGCACTAGATGATAATTTTATTGTTGAAAGTTTTATTGAAAAGCCTGTTTTGAAAGAAAGAACAAATGGAGGATTTATGATTTTTAAAAGAGAATTCTTTGATTATATTAGAAAAGGTGAATACGAACATGAAGCGTTAAAAAGACTTGTTGGTAAAAAGCAGTTATCGGTGTATATGCACGATGGATTCTGGCACTCTATGGATACATATAGTGATGTTGACAGTTTAAATAATATCTGGAAGACCGACCCTAAATGGAAAATATGGAAAGATTAACTAATGAAACAGTTCTTGTTACCGGAGGATCTGGTTTTATAGGTAGTAATTTGGTAAAAGGACTGTTAAGTAAAGGAATAAAAAAAATAATTGTTTTAGATACTAAGATAGATAAAAACTCTATATATGCTATTGAAAACTTGAATTCTAAAACCACCTTTAAAGAAGTAGATATTAGAAAAAGAAATCTTTTATTTAAAGTTATCAAATTTTTTAATCCATCCTACATTTTTCATCTTGCGGCAGAGCCAATTGTAGAAAATGCATTTTTAAACCCCTATAAAACATTTCAGACGAATGTTATAGGTACCGTAAATGTTTTAGATGCAGCAAGGGAAATAAAATCTTTAAAAGGAATAATTATTGCATCCAGTGATAAAGCTTACGGTAAAACAACAAAAGCTTATGATGAACTATCTCCGTTAAGGGGAGATCATCCTTATGATGTTTCTAAATCCGCAGCCGATTTAATAGCATACGCTTATTATAAATCTTATGGTCTTCCTGTTGTTATTACAAGATTTGGAAATGTTTATGGGGAGGGCGATTTTCATTTTGGCAGAATAATTCCGGATATATGTAAATCGATAATTAAAAATGAAACGTTACTTCTTAGGAGTGATGGGACATATGTAAGAGATTATGTGTACGTAAAAGACGTCGTAGACGGGTATATATTTCTTCTTAAAAATTTGAAAAAGACAATAGGTGAAGC